>Ga0228700_1000394_pt1 | contig 40717 bp, 38 predicted proteins | sample McNCre317_Aug_MG_FD_178019 | JGI IMG/M metagenome (GOLD analysis project Ga0228700, IMG submission 178019) | Freshwater microbial communities from McNutts Creek, Athens, Georgia, United States - 3-17_Aug_MG | ecosystem: Environmental > Aquatic > Freshwater > Creek | place: USA: Georgia...
TCGTGCCAGAGTTCGTGGTGCTCTTTGGCCCATGTCTCATCCACATAGCCGGTTTGCATGGCTTTGTAAGCGCCTTCCATACCGATGGTGCCCATGTAGATGTGTCCCATGAACATGGCCATCATCAGGAGCGTCGCCACGGCATGAATCATGTGCGCCATTTGCATGGTGCTGCGCTCGTACACGAGCAAGGGAATGACTTTGTCCAGCACCAAGCCAGACGCGACCACTACCAAACCTAGGCCAAACACACCCGCCCAGAACACCACTTTTTCACCCGCATTGAAACGGTGTGAAGGTACCTCGTGGCCGCTGAGCAAACCGCCGCCTTTGAGAATCCAAGTGATGTCTTCTTTGCTGGGCAAGTTGTCTTTCACAAACGTGATGAACACGATGGTGAGTGACACCGCAAACAAGGGCCCCGCAAAGTTGTGCGCGTTTTTCAGCAGATAAGTGATCCAGCCAAACAGCGAGTCACCAATGATGGGTTGCATGAAAAACTTGCCAAACGCCATGGTGATGCCCGACAAGGCCAACACCACAAACGCAATCGCATTGGCCCAGTGGGCCGAGCGCTCAAACGGGGTGAAGCGTTCAATCTCCACACCTGTAGGCGCGCCGTGCATCATGATCATGCCCTTGCGCCAGTAGAACAAGGCAATGGCACCGAAGACGATCAACAACAGCGAACCACCGTAAGGAATGATCCAGTTGTTGCGCACCTGGCGCCAAGCTTCACCACCGTTGGTGAGGCGTGAGCCGGGGTACTGAACGAAGGGTTGAATCAACACGCCCGCTTCAGGCGCTTGCGACTTGGGCAAGCTGCTGTAGCCCTCGGCACCCGCACCGACGGCACGCCACATGGGCGCGTTATTGCCGGGTTGAACTTTGCCGCGTTCGCCGTTGGTTTGCTCGGCGTAGCCGGGCGAATCGCTGGCGTCAGGTTTGACGTCTTGGATGTTGACGCTCTGCACGGCCGGGGCCGCCACAGGCGTTTTGTCTTGCGCGACAGCCGACAGTGCGAACACGGTCAAGGCTGCACACAACACCGATTGAAAAGAGCGGTACATGATGTGCCCCTTGGTGATCACGGTGCGCGACTGTTGTCGTTCATGCCGTACTGGGCACGTGCACGCAGGTGCTGCTCCCAGCTGTTTTTGTCGCCCGCTGTCCAACCGGGTTGAACGAAGTGGTTTTCAGCGCCGCTGAACGCGGTGGCGTCTTTTTTGGTGCCGAGGGTTTGAGCCTTTTCACCGCAAGCGGTAAGAGCAGCCACACTGAGCACGATGAGTGAGATACGTTTCATCATTTCTTCACCCCTTCGACTTTGGCGGGTGCTTGACCTGCTTGCTTAGAGCCGTAAGCCGTGCCCCAACCCCAAACCTCAGCGCCTTTGTTGCGCTTGACCACGCGGTTGCGGAAGATGTCGGCCACCACATCGCCGTCACCGGCGAGCAAGGCTTTGGTCGAACACATTTCGGCACAGGCAGGCAACTTGCCTTCGGCCAAACGGTTGCGACCGTATTTTTCAAACTCGGCTTGGCTGCCGTTGGCTTCGGGGCCACCGGCGCAGAAGGTGCACTTGTCCATCTTGCCGCGCACACCGAAGGTGCCTTGGCTGGGGAACTGAGGTGCGCCGAACGGGCAAGCGTAAGAGCAGTAGCCGCAGCCAATACAAATGTCTTTGTTGTGCAAGACCACGCCTTCGTCGGTCTTGTAAAAGCAGTTCACAGGGCAAACCGCCATGCAAGGGGCGTCGGAGCAATGCATACACGCGACAGAGATAGATTTCTCGCCGGGAACGCCGTCGTTCAACGTGACCACGCGGCGGCGGTTCACGCCCCACGGGATTTCGTGTTCGTTTTTACAAGCGGTGACGCAACCGTTGCACTCGATGCAACGCTCAGCGTCACAGATAAATTTCATGCGTGCCATTTAGTTTCTCCTTAGGCGCGTTCGATGTTGCAAACGGTGGTTTTGGTTTCTTGCATCATGGTGACGCTGTCATAACCATAGGTCGTGGCCGTGTTGACCGCTTCACCACGCACCACAGGCGCTGCGCCTTTGGGGTAGTACTTGAGCAGGTCTTCACCTTGCCAGCGACCCGAGAAGTGGAACGGCATCCAAACGGTGCCAGTGTCCACACGCTCGGTCACCAACGCTTGCACGTTCAAACGTGCGCCAGTGGGGCTCTTGAGCCACACGCGCTCGCCGTTGCGAATGCCACGGTCGGCTGCGGTCTTGGGGTTGATTTCCACAAAGGCTTCTTGTTGCAACTCGGCCAACCAGGGGTTGGAACGGGTCTCTTCGCCGCCACCTTCGTACTCGGTCAAACGACCCGAGGTGAGGATGAGCGGGAATTTCTCGTACACCTTGTCGGCCACGTTTTTGTCTTGCACGGTTTTGTACAAGGTGGGCAAGCGCCAGAAGGCTTTCTTGTCCGCGTGGGTGGGGTACTTTTCCACCAAGTCGGGACGCGTGCCATACAAAGGCTCGCGGTGTTGTGGGATGGGGTCTGGGAAGTTCCACACCACGGCACGCGCTTTGGCGTTACCGAAGGGATGGCAACCGTGGTTTTGCATGAACACACGCATCATGCCGCCCGAGTTGTCGGTCTTCCAGTTCTTGCCTTCGGCCAATGCTTTTTCAGCATCGGTGAGCTCATCCCACCAGCCGAGTTTCTTGAGCAACACGTGGTCGAGTTCGGGGTAGCCGGTGGTGATGTCTGCGCCTTTGGAGTGCGAGCCATCTTCGGCCAACAGATTTTTGCCGTCTTTCTCGACACCGAAGTTGGCGCGGAAGTTACCGCCGCCGTCCATGACGTGCTTGGAGGTGTCGTACAGGTTGGGGGAGCCTGGGTGCTTGAGTTCGGGCGTGCCGTAGCAAGGCCAAGGCAAGCCGAAGTAATCGCCACCAAAGTCGTAACCAGTTTCTTTGTCTTTGCCGCCTTTGGACTTCAACGTCTTGACGTCAAACAGGTGCATGTTGCGCATGTGCGCTTTCAAGCGCTCTGGGCTTTGGCCGGTGTAGCCAATCGTCCAAACCGACTTGTTGATTTCGCGCAAGATGTCTTCGACCATGGGTTCGTCCATGCCTTTGACTTTTTGCAGCTTGTAGTTCTTGACCAGCTCTGGGCCAAAGCCGAGCTTTTGCGCCAACTGATACATGATCATGTGGTCGGAGCGGCTTTCCCACAATGGCTCAATGACTTTCTCACGCCACTGAATCGAGCGGTTGGAAGCCGTGGCCGAGCCACTGGTTTCAAACTGCGTCGCGGCAGGCAACAGGTACACCGCGCGGTTGGGGTTGAGGTCTTCGGCTTTGCCGGGCATCGCAGCCATCGCGGCTGTGGCCGATGGGTAGGGGTCGACCACCACCAACAAGTCCAGCTTGTCCATGGCGCGCTTCATCTCCAAACCACGGGTTTGTGAGTTGGGTGCATGGCCCCAATAGAACACGGCCTTGAGGTTGCTGTCTTGGTCGATGAGTTCGTTCTTTTCCAACACACCATCGATCCAACGCGACACGGTGATGCCAGGCTTGCTCATCATGCCGGGGTTGGCAAAGCGGCCTTTGAGCCAATCAAACTCAACACCCCACGCTTTGGCGAAGTGTTTCCATGAACCTTCCACGATGCCGTAGTAGCCAGGCAATGAGTCGGGGTTCGGGCCCACATCCGTCGCGCCCTGCACGTTGTCGTGGCCGCGGAAGATGTTGGTGCCGCCGCCGCTCTTGCCCACGTTGCCCAAGGCCAACTGCAAGATGCACGAGGCACGCACCATGGCGTTACCAATGCTGTGCTGGGTTTGGCCCATACACCACACGATGGTGCCGGGGTTGTTCTCGTGCAGCATGGTCGCCACTTTGAGCATTTGCTCAGGGCTCACGCCGCAAGCCTCTTGAACGGCTTCAGGCGTCCACTTGGCCAAAACTTCTTCTTTGACCTTGTCCATGCCGAACACGCGGTCGTTGATGTACTTTTTATCTTCCCAGCCGTTCTTGAAGATGATGTGCAAGAGGCCAAACAAGAAGGGAATATCAGAGCCTGAGCGAATGCGCACGTACTCGTCGGCCTTGGCAGCGGTACGTGTGAAGCGTGGGTCGACCACGATCATCTTGCAGCCGTTTTCTTTGGCGTGCAGCATGTGCAGCATCGACACAGGGTGTGCCTCAGCGGCGTTAGAGCCAATGTACAAAGCGACCTTGCTGTTTTGCATGTCGTTGTACGAGTTGGTCATCGCACCGTAACCCCAGGTATTGGCCACACCGGCCACCGTGGTGGAGTGACAGATACGGGCTTGGTGGTCGCAGTTGTTGGAGCCAAAGTAGCTCACAAACTTGCGCAGCAAATACGCTTGTTCGTTGTTGTGCTTGGAAGAGCCAATCCAGTACACGCTGTCTGGGCCAGAGGTCTTGCGCAACTCCAACAACTTGGCGCTGATTTCGTCCAGCGCGGTGTCCCAGCTGATGCGCTCGTACTTGCCGTTGACCAACTTCATGGGGTAACGCAAGCGGAATTCGCCGTGGCCATGTTCACGCAAGGCAGCACCTTTGGCGCAATGCGCACCGAGGTTGATGGGGGAATCAAACACCGCTTCTTGGCGCACCCACACGCCGTTTTCAACCACGGCGTCGACCGCACAGCCCACAGAGCAGTGGGTACACACGGTGCGTTTGACTTCAATCTTGCCAGCGCCATCGTTCACCATGGAGCCAGAGGCATTGGCTTTCTTCACCAAGCTCAGTTGCGTGGCAGCCAAGCCCACACCAATGCCCAAACCGGAGCGGCGCAAAAAGCCACGACGGTCCAACGTAGGCAAGGCTTGCGACAAGCCGCGCTGCAAGCGGCCAACAAAGGCCGAGCTGCCAGTAGTGCTGGAGGCTGAATCTGTTTTACGGGTCAACAACATGTGTGGCTCCTTCAGACGCGGGTGGTCTGGTAATAGCGCTTGACGTGTTCGCTCAAGCTGTAACCGCCGCCGTTTTCAGGCGCGGGGGGGAGTTTGTTCAGTTCAGCGGAGGGGGTGCTGATGCCTGGCATCGCGGTCACAGCTGCTGCGGCAGCGCCTGCGGCGGCGGCACCCATAAAAAATCCACGGCGCGAGGGTGTCGCTTGGTCTGTGGTTTGTTCTTTTTTCATTGTGAGCTCCTCATGATGTCGTGGGTATGCACGACTTTGCATACTGTACCAATTTTGTGAGTTTGTCTAATACGTATTAACGGCAGTTTTTTGAAAAAGGCCGTTGTCGCGTAGGTGTCAGGCCAACATGTCAAAGCCTTGGGCTTCGACACTGACAAACGCGCGCGTCAACTCCGCTAAAGCCGCATAAAAGCGCGCGCGGGGCGTGGCCTGCAAGGCATCGCAAAACGCGGGCAACCACGTTTGCACATGCGCAGCAAAAAATTGGGCTTGCTGGGTCAGGTTGGACACGGCCACATCCTCGCCCGCCACCAAAAAGCGCATGACTTCAAACACATACGACACATGGTCTTCGGGTTCTGACATGGTGGTGTCGTCACGGCCCAAGCCCAACGCCGCCAAATCGGTGCGCAGTTGGGCCAAGGGTTTTTCGTTCAAAAAGCCAGTCAAAAAGTGCGAGGCGTACACATACACCTCAGGCTTGCCGACACCGCCAAACAAGGTGTGGTGTTCGTTGTGAATGCTGGCATCGTCCATGTCGCGGGCCACACCCACGACCTGACGCCAAGGCTCTTCCAAAAAACCACCCGAGGTGGGGGCATCGGTCGCGGCCACGCGCAGCTGTGCCAGCAGCTCAGGACGCGGTGGCGCGTAGAACAACTCAGAAATCAAACCGTACAACTCGGCGCGTGCGGTTTCTTCGTCAAGGGCAGAGGACAGGTGAAGGTCGGTCATAAACGGCTCACAAGATTTTTTGCTCGTCGTCAGACGAGTAGATGTCAATCACGCGGCAATCGCCGCACATTTTGAGGCGCTCCAGCGCCGCACCTTGGAACATGGCGTGGCCTGCCAACTTGCCCATCATGGCCTCAATGCCTTTGAGCGTGCCAAACGGTTTGCCGCAGCGCACGCAGCCGTAAGGCTGGGTTTCGTTGAGCACGCGCACTTCTTTGCGCTGCGGGGTGAGCAACAAGCGCGGCACCAGGTTGAGCGCCTTTTCTGGACAGGTGCTGACGCACAAGCTGCATTGCACGCAGTTCTTTTCAACAAAACGCAACTGCGGCGCTTGCTGGTTGTCTTGCAACGCGTTCGCTGGGCAAGCGCTGACGCAGCTCATGCACAAGGTGCAACTGTCTTTGTTGACTTCGACTGAACCGAACAGCGAACCTTCTTTGGGCAAAGCCAAGGCTTCGGGCGCCTCGGCGGTTTTCAAGACCGGTGCATGTTCAAGCAAGTGGTCGATCACCAAACTCAAGGTGCTGCGCTTTTCGGCAGTCACGGCAAACGTGGCGACGGGCACAGAGCAGCTCAGGCGTTGCGCGCCGGTGGTGAGGCGTTGCAACTCGGCATCGAGCTCGGTGGCTTGCGTAGCGCGCAGCAGCTGCACAGGCTGACGGCCGGGCTTGGCGTAGCCCAAACCTTCGAGCAGCGCTTGGGCTTGCGCCATTTGCGCTTGCAGACCATCGGCATATTGCGGGGCTTCCTCGGCCGTTTGCAACACCAACACGTGCGCCGCGCCGTAAGCCAAGGCCGAGAGCCACACATCGAGCCCCAAGCTGGCGGTGTGCCACAAGGACACGGGAATCACATGCGCGGGCACACCCTGCGCCACCTTGAGCTGCGCCGCACGACCCAGCTCATGCACCAGGGCTTGTCCCGCCTCTTGGCTGTGCAACAAGATGACCGCGTCTTGGCCACCCGCCTTTTGGTAAGTGCTCAGCAGTGTTTTGAGCTTCGTGCCCTGCTCGCTGGCACGTGGGTACGCGTAGGTCAACGCGCCTGTGGGGCACACCGTGGTGCACGCGCCGCAGCCCACGCACAAGTTGGGGTTGACTTTGATTTGTTGGCGCGCCGTGTCTGAGCTGACCGCTTCGGCCGAGCAAATGTCGACACAGGCGTTGCAACCCACCTTTTCGTTGCGGCTGTGCGCGCACAGCTTTTGTTTGTATTCAAAGAACTTGGGCTTTTCAAACTCCCCCACCAGCTCACGCAAGCGCAGCAAGTTGGCAGCGCTTGCGCCACGGAAATAACCTTGCGGCAACGCGTGGCGGTTGAATGCCGTTTGCTCGCGCAGGTCGAGCACCAAGTCAAACTCTGCCGTTTCTTCTGACGCTTGGCGTTGGAAATTGATGGCACCCACCGAGCCGCAAGCCGTCACGCAATCGCGGTGCGAACTGCATTTGCTCAAATCAATTTGGTAATCCAAACCAATGGCTTGCTCGGGGCAAGCGGCCACGCAGGCGTTGCAGCGGGTGCACAGGTCGAGGTCGATGGGGTTGTTGTTTTGCCAAGTCAACTTGAACGCACCCAACCAACCGTCTACGCGCAACACCTGCCCGCCCAACACAGGGTAGCGGCGCGCTTGTGCGCCGCCTGCATCGCCCGCGCCTTGGGTGAAGATCGTGACGTTCAAGGTGTCGGCCAACAAAGCAGCCGCTTGTTCAGCAGCGTCGAGTTGCCCCAAGATGAGCAAGCGCCCTGCGCTTTTAAAAGTAACGGTGGGCACAGGCTCGGGATCGGGCAAATGCGCGGCGGCCAGGAGGGCGGCAATTTTGGGCGAGGCATTTTTGGCATCGCTGCTCCATCCGCCCGTCTCGCGGATGTTGACGAATTTGATGACTGATGTTTTGGCTTGTGCCTCCACCGCCAAATCGCCAAACAAGCGTTGCTCTTGGGTGCAGGCCACCACCACATCGTCGGTGCCTTGCACGGCTTGCACAAAAGCCCCTGCCTCGCGTCGGCACAGCGCGGTGTGCAGCGTGAGCGGCTCAGACAGGCTTTGGCTCAGGGCCTTCGGGTCGAGGGATTGGGTCTGGTTGCAGTCGCAAATCAGCGTGGTCATGCGTAGGGGCTTCTCTTTTCAGTGAAGGGGGGAATGGTAGCGGCAGTCCAATCCCCCTCGCCTCAGCAACCCTACTTAGGTGTTGCGCAAAAAAGCACGGTTCATTTCTTTGCGCAAAGCCGCCTCAGACATGGGCTTGGACACATAACCATCAGCCCCTGCGGCCATGAACCGCTCGCGGTCGCCCGTCATGGCATGTGCGGTCACCATCAACACGGTGGTGCGAGGTATTTGACGCTCAGCCTCACGCTCCCGCCAAGTGCGCAAGGCGGTCAAGCCGTCCATCACCGGCATCATCACGTCGAGCAAGACCACATCAAAGTGTTCTTTCTCCAAACAGTCCAGCGCTTGCTGCCCGTCGTTGGCCAGCACAAAGGTGTGCCTCATGCGTTGCAACATGATTTGAGCCAGCTTGCGGTTGATTTCGTGATCTTCAACCAACAGCACCGACAAAGGTCGCCCCACTGCCGCAGGGTCGGCATCCGTTTGCGTTGCGGTGGTCACCGATGCTTCATGCGCCGGCAATGTCACGCGTTTGACAGGCAACGTGATCTTGAAACAAGCGCCTTGGCCTTGTTGGCTGGTGGCGGTCACATCACCGCCCATCAATTGCATCAAACTGCGCGTGATGGCCAAGCCCAAGCCTGTACCGCCGTAGGAACGTGTGATCGACTCATCGGCTTGCGTGAAGGGGCTGAACAGCGCCTCCACCCGTGCACTGTCAAAGCCAATGCCGGTATCCGTGACTGAAATCTCGAGTGTGACGGTGTCTTCGTTTGCACTCGGCTGAACCCGTGACTCAACGGTCACGGTACCGTCTTCTGTGAACTTGATGGCATTGCCAATCAAGTTGGTAAGCACTTGGCGCACACGCACGGGGTCCATCCACACCAACTCAGGCAGTGTTGGATCATTGATGACGCGCAGCGACACGCCCTTGGCTTGGGCCAGTTGCTCAAGCGAACGCGCCGTGTGGCGCACCAGCTGTGCGGGGCACACGGCCAACGCTTCCAAATCCAAAGCTCCCGCTTCGATTTTGGAAAAGTCAAGAATCTGGTTGATGATGTGCAACAAATGGCTTGCCGAATCGCGGGCCAGCGACAAATATTCTTTTTGCGTTTGACTGTCGTGGGTGCTCAAGGCCAACTCGGTCATTCCCAAAATGCCGTTCATTGGCGTGCGAATTTCGTGGCTCATATTGGCCAAAAACTCCCCCCGCATCCGGTTGGCTTGTTCGGCTTTGTTTTTCGCTTCCACCAGTAAGTTTTGCGTGTGTTGGATGGCGGTGAAATCTTGCATCACGCCGATGAAAAAATGCGCATCATCGACACGTGTTTCTTTGATCGTCACACGCACGGGAAACAAGGCGCCATCTTTGCGCATACCTTGCACGATGCGCGGCTGGTTCAGCAAACGCTTGGTGCCTGTTTCGGCATACGCGCGCAAGTAACTATCATGCGCAGCTCGCTCGTGCGACTGCATCAACACGTTGATGTTTTTACCGACGAGTTCTTGGTAAGAAAATCCAAAAATCTCTGACGTCGCCACATTGCATTGAACAATGCCCCCGCGCGCATCGGCGACCACAATGGCCTCTGGCACAGACGCAAAAATGCTGCTGAGCTTGCTCTCGCTCAAACGCAGCTCTTGCTCCACTTGGTGCCGTTCGTCAATTTGTTCATTTAACTGCTGAATGGCTTGTTGGCGTTGTGCCGACAGGTCGCGTGCCACGATCAGCGCAGCGCGAATCCTTTGCACCGATAACCAAACCAACAACAAGCCGCCCAACAAAAGGCCCAGCAGCACGGTGAATGTTCGGGTCAACACATCGGTGGTGGCCGTTTGCCATTCGGACACAGGCAAGATGATTTCTAAAGCCCCACGCACATCACCGACTTTCCAATCTGTTTTGGGCGAGTTTGGGTAATGGTTATGGCACGCGACACAGCCCGACAACATGCGATCAGACTGGGCATACCGCAGCACACGTTGCCCGTTAAGCATTTCCTCTCGCACAAACGGCGTCTCTGGATTTTTCGTCAAATGCACCAAAGCCTGCTTTTGAAAGTCATCCAATTGACGCTCACCCGCACGCCACGGAAATGGCAAATCGCTATACAAGCGCACTTGCGTCCCCCCATCCACTTGAGACATGTAATGCCCCAACTCAATCGTCAGGGTGGCTGGCAGAGGTAACGCATTATTTTTGGACTTGTAGTCGTGCGTGACAGAAACGCCCGCATGGATGGCGCGCGGCACCAACTCTTGCGCATAGAAATTACGAAACTGCGTGACGGACTCGGCGTGGTCTCGCGCACTTTCGGTAGCAGACTCAAAAACCACACGCCCGCTTGACTCGTAGGTGTAATAAACCACCCAAGCGGCAACCACCATCAATGCGCCAGCCACGACTTGCATAGGCCAACGCTTCAGTGGGTGTTGGAGGCCACGAAATAAACGACTCAACAATTCCACAATAGAACATAAATTAGTTATTTATGACTAATTTTAATGCGCTACGCGTTTGTTTCTGTACCTTCAGGGTTATCAGGCGACAACTGGGTTGCGTTTGTAGATGGCGGCAATCGGTCCATTTCAGCCTGCGACGGCTCTGACGACTCCTGATCAAACAAATTCAGCGTCTTGGCACTCACCATCTGACGCAGCATGGCGACAGGCAATGGATCTGACTGGCTGTAGTCGTCAATGTAGACATCCATCCTGTCCATCACATTGAAATGGGGGTCGGTGAACAGCTTTTTCATGGCTGCGTTTTTCACGTCAGGCAGCACCTCAGGGCTCATGAACTGCGAAAAATCAGACTCGGAGGTCAGCTGCTGCGCATCCGCCAATGTGGGGCTGGCAGGCGAAACAGGGTTTGCAGAAACATCCGCCGGCAAGCCGCTCTCGTCGCGCCGACTTGTCGACTCAACAACGACAGGCGCCGTACTAGAAGCGGGAGGCACCAACGGCTCATCCAGCGGCCGACCTTCCCGCACATCTTGCTTGCGACGCGACCAACGGCTCAGAAAACCATCGTCATTGGCCATGGCCGCCGCCTCGTATTTTTTCTGTGCTCACCGAGGCGGGATTTCCGAAACGGTCTTGCAAGGGTCGAAAACTGTCAGGGCGTTTGCGGCGCTTGGCTTCGACGACCCGATGTGCCTCCATGAATTCGGTCATCCATGCCACCACCTCAGCCGGTGCAGGCACTTGGTCCACGTTTTCTTGGGCATCCAACCAACGGCCGGCATCGTGGTAGCTCAGGCTCACCATGGTGGGGACCGCCATCACCTCGTCACTGAGCCTGGGTTCTTCTTCCATGCGCCACAACACAAACCAACAAGGCGCTGGCGAGACTGCATTGAGGTAGTAGCCTTCGGCATCGTCCTTGAACAACTCCACCGTGAAACCCGGATGCAGCCAAATTTGCTCGTCCTCGGTTTGGCGCAAACAGCGGGGTTCGGTGCCAAAGTGTTCGGCGTGCGGCACCAAGTCGTGCCCTGCCACATCTTGCAGCACCCAGCGCCAAGGCTGCCATCGACTCATGGCACCGGGCACGCGCTCGCGGCGCATGACGACGGCAACTTGGAGGCTGGGGCGCTGGGACATGAAGAGGCTCAAGTCTCTTTCGAGATCTTGATGCTTGGGAATTTGCTCGAAAAGTCTTTGGCTTTCGCGGCAATCTTCACGGCCACTTGGCGAGCCACCGCTTTGTAGATGGTGGCCACTTCGCCGTCAGGGTCTGCCACCACGGTAGGCTTGCCGCTGTCGGCTTGCAGGCGGATTTGCATATTGAGGGGCAACGCACCTAGGTAGTCCATGCCGTATTGCTCGGCCATCTTCTTGCCGCCATCGGCGCCAAAGATGTGTTCCACATGGCCGCAGTTGGTACACACGTGGACCGCCATGTTCTCGACCAAACCGAGGATGGGCACGCCCACCTTCTCAAACATCTTGATGCCCTTTTTCGCATCGAGCAGCGCAATGTCTTGCGGCGTGGTCACGATGACCGAGCCCGTCATGGGCACGCGTTGGCTCAGCGTGAGTTGAATGTCGCCCGTGCCGGGTGGCATGTCCACAATCAAATAGTCCAACGATTTCCAATTGGTTTGGCGCAGCAATTGTTCCAAGGCTTGCGTGGCCATGGGGCCGCGCCAGATCATGGCTTCGTCTTGGTCTACCAAAAAACCGATGGACATGACTTGCACGCCGTAGTTCTCCAGCGGGTCCATCGTCTGGCCATCTTCACTTTCGGGGCGGCCTTCGATGCCCATCATCATGGGCTGGCTGGGGCCGTAAATATCAGCATCCAACAAGCCCACTTTGGCCCCCTCAGCCGCCAAGGCCAAGGCCAAGTTGGCCGCCGTGGTGCTTTTGCCCACGCCGCCTTTGCCAGACGCAACGGCGATGATGTTTTTCACCTGTGGCAACAAAGCCACGCCACGCTGCGCGGCATGGGCCACGATGTCCACCGTGATGTTGGCCGACACGTTGTCCACGCCCGCCACGGTTTTGGCCGCCGCGATCAGGGCTTTTCGAAAGTCCGCGATTTGGCTTTTGGCGGGATAGCCCAACACCACATCAAACGACACATCGCCGCCTTGAATGTGCAGGTTTTTCAGCGCTTTGCTGGTCACAAAGTCTTTGCCCGTGTTGGGGTCGATGACAGTTTGCAGGGCAGCGGTGAGGGTTTGTTCGGTCAAGGCCATAAGAATTTCGATATTTAAGAATGCGCGCAAGTCTAGCGCGGGGCATGGGCAAGCCCAAAAAGCGGGTCAAGCGTGAGACACGCAAGAAAGTCAGTTTTTGCGAGCCACCCAGTAGCTCGCGCCTTCAGCACCATAGCGCTCGTCATGCGGCACATCGCGGTCCAGCTCAAAAATATCGCCGGGCTGCAAATGCCGCGTTTGGCCGTGCATGGTCAGCCACATCTCGCCTCGGGTGAGGATGGCGTGCACGGCAAACGGGTGGGTGTGGGTGTCGAGCACGGTGTGGGGCGGCCAGTCGCGTTCAATCACCTCATCAAAGCCAGCGGCAGTGGCTTGTTGCTTGAATTGGTCAAAGCTAGGCAAGTTCATGCGTGGATTGTCGAGGACTAAAATTAGCCCCCTTGTTCAAAAGGTTTTGCTTACATGTCTTCGCGCCAGCTTTTCGTCACCACCGCTCTCCCCTACGCCAACGGCAACTTTCATATCGGCCACATCATGGAATACATCCAAGCTGATATTTGGGTGCGTTTCCAGCGTATGCAGGGCCACGCGGTAGATTTCGTGGGCGCAGACGACACGCACGGCGCGCCGATCATGATTGCGGCTGAAAAAGCAGGCATCACGCCCCAGCAGTTTGTGGCCAACATCGCCGCAGGCCGCAAGCCGTATTTGGATGGCTTTCACATCCAGTTTGACAACTGGCACAGCACTGACGCGCCTGAGAACCACGAGCTGGCTCGCCAGATTTACCGTGACCTGCGCGACATCCCCGAATCACAAGGCGGCTCGCTGATTGAGCGCCGCACGATTGACCAGTTCTTCGACCCCGAGAAGAACATGTTTTTGCCCGACCGCTTCATCAAAGGCGAGTGCCCCAAGTGCCACGCCCACGACCAGTACGGCGACAACTGCGAAGTGTGCGGCGCGGTCTACGCCCCCACCGACCTCATCAACCCGTTCTCGGCGTTGTCGGGTGCCAAGCCTGAGCTGAAAAGCTCGGAGCATTTCTTCTTCAAGCTGTCTGACCCACGCTGCGTTGAGTTTTTGGAGAAGTGGACGCAAGACGGCAAACTGCAACCCGAAGTGGCCAACAAGGTCAAAGAGTGGTTCACCGTGCGCACCAACCCCGATGGCAGCACCAGCGAAGGCTTGGGCGATTGGGACATTTCGCGTGATGCGCCTTACTTCGGCATCGAAATTCCGGATGCGCCAGGCAAGTACTTTTATGTGTGGCTCGACGCGCCCGTGGGCTACTTGGCTTCGCTCAAAAACCTGCTCGACAAACGCGGCGAAAACTACGACGCGTACATGGCCAACGACCAGCTGGAGCAATACCACTTCATCGGCAAAGACATCGTCACTTTCCACACCTTGTTCTGGCCCGCCATGCTGCACTTCAGCGGCCGCAAAACGCCTAACAACGTGTTTGTGCACGGCTTCCTCACCGTCAACAACGGCGAGAAGATGAGCAAGAGCCGTGGCACAGGCCTCGACCCACTCAAGTACCTCAGCCTCGGCATGAACCCCGAGTGGTTGCGTTACTACTTGGCCACCAAGCTCAACAACCGCAACGAAGACGTCGACTTCAACGCCGAAGATTTCATGCTGCGCGTGAACAGCGATTTGATTGGCAAGTTCGTCAACATCGCCAGCCGTGCGGCGGGCTTCCTCACCAAGCGCTTTGAAGGCCAGCTCACGCAAACGTTTGATGCCCAAGGCGCTGCTTTGTTGGCCGACATTCAAGCCGCCAAATCCAGTATTGCCCAAGCGTATGACGCACGTGAGTACGGCAAAGCCAGCCGCGAAATCATGTTGCTGGCCGACAAGGTCAACTCCTATGTGGACCAACACAAACCTTGGGACTTGGCAAAAGACACCGCCAACAACGAAGCGCTGCACCAAGTGTGTTCACTGCTCATCAACGCGTTTGCACAACTCAGCCGCTATTTGGCCCCCGTGTTGCCTTCACTGGCCGATGCGGTCGAAGCCTTCACGGGCACGCCCATGAAAGACTGGTCACACACAGGCTTGGTCAGCCGCATTCAACCCTACCAACACCTCATGCAACGCGTCACCCCCGAACAACTCGAGGCCTTGTTTGAGCCCCCCGTCGTCGTGGAAGAAAAAGTCACCCCCGGCGGCGAAGAGATTGCGCCCACCATCAGCATCGACGACTTTGCCAAGGTCGATTTGCGCATTGCCGAAATCGTCAACTGCGAAGCGGTGGAAGGCTCGACCAAGTTATTGCGCCTCACGCTCGATGTGGGCGAAGGCAAAACTCGAAACGTCTTTTCAGGCGTCGCCAGCATGTACAAGCCCGAAGACCTCAAAGGCAAGCTCACCGTGATGGTGGCCAACTTGGCCCCGCGCAAGATGAAGTTTGGCGTGAGTGAAGGCATGGTGCTCGCTGCGAGCCACGCAGACGAAAAAGCCGAACCCGGCATTTACGTGTTGCACCCCTGGCCCGGCGCAAAACCCGGTATGCGTATCCATTAATTGGGTTCCGACCCCGATTCTTTATGTTCAAACCCAAATTACTCGACGCACTGCAAGGCTACAACCGCCCACGTTTTTACCAAGACGTGGGCGCGGGCATCACGGTGGGCGTGGTGGCGTTGCCGCTGGCGATGGCGTTTGCCATTGCGTCGGGCCTCAAGCCTGAGGCGGGTTTGTTCACCGCCATCATTGCGGGTTTCCTCATCTCGGCGCTAGGTGGCAGCCGCGTGCAGATTGGCGGGCCAGCCGGCGCGTTCATCGTCATCGTGTACGGCATTTTGGAGCGCTATGGTTTGGCCAATTTGATGATTGCCACGGCCATGTCGGGCGTCATGCTGCTGGCGATGGGCTTGCTGCGTTTGGGCACCTTGATTCGCTTCATTCCCGTGGCGGTGGTGATTGGCTTTACCAACGGCATCGCAGTGCTCATCATGGTGTCGCAGCTCAAAGACTTTTTTGGCTTGCAAGTCAAAGCCATGCCCGCCGACTTCTTTGGCATCTTGCACACGCTCAGCGCCAGCTTCAGCACGTACAACAGCGAGGCCGTGGGCTTGGCGGTGGTGTGCTTGGCCGTGCTCGCGTTTTGGCAACTGGCCTTGCCCCGCTTGGCCAATGCCATGCCCAGCACCAAAAATTTCTCCACCATCCCCGGCTCCATCGTGGTGTTGGTCTGCGCCACCGTCGCCGCCAAAATGATGGGGCTGGAAGTGGAAACCATTGCCTCGCGCTTTGGCAGCATTCCCAGCAACTTGCCCGCCTTTGCATGGCCCGAGTTCACCTGGGAAACCGCCAAGTTCTTGCTCATCCCCGCCACCACCTTGGCCTTGTTGGGCTCGATTGAATCGCTCTTGTGCGCCCGCATCGCGGACCAAATGATGGGCGAGGGCCCCTACGGCGACCGCCACGATGCCAACCAAGAACTGATGGCCCAAGGTGTGGCCAACCTCGTCACGCCGTTCTTCGGCGGCATGCCCGCCACCGGCACCATTGCCCGCACCGTGACCAACGTGAAAAACGGCGGACACACGCCCATCGCCGGCATGGTGCATGCGCTCACGCTATTGGTGGTCATGCTGGTGGCTGCGCCACTGGCGGGCGATGTGCCGCTGGCCGCGCTCTCAGCCATTCTGATGTTTGTGGCGTGGAACATGGGCGAGTGGCGCGAGTTTGTGCACCTGCGCCAGTTCCGCATGACGTACCGCGTCACCTTGCTGCTGGTGTTCGCGCTCACCGTCATCGTCGATTTGACGGTGGCCGTGGAAGTGGGCCTCATCGCCGCGTGCTTGACCTTCATCTACCGCATCTCCAGCCTCAGCCGTGCCGAGCAAGTGCTGGCCGACAGCCACCCCGAGTTGGCAGGCCATGAAGCGAAAGTGCAAGCGCATCGCCTGTACGGCGCGCTGTTCTTCGGGGCAGTGAAGTTGGTGGAAGACATGGAAGCCCACCTGCCCGAGAAAACACTGGTACTGGACCTGAAAAACCTCATCTACATCGACACCTCGGGCGCCGATGCCTTGATGTCCTTGGCCCGCAACTGCCGCAAAAAGGACGTACGTTTGGTGGTGTGCGGTTTGGCACACCAACCGCTGGAAATGATGCAACGCTGCGGCCTGCTCCAACAACTGCCCGAGCACAACCTGCACCCCGATTTGGGCCAAGGTTTGGCCTCGGCCCTCGGTCGTTAAAATCTTCGCAATCTTAAAAATTCAATCAGGAACCCTGTCATGTCGATTTTTCAACGCGACCACTACACCTCAGAAGCCACGCAGTTCATCGAGTCGCTCAAGGCCAAAAATCCTCAGCTCGAAAAAAGCCAACGTGATGGCCGCGCTTTGCTCTGGGACAAGCACGTGAACACTGAAATTCAGCAAGACATCCAAGCCGGTCGCGTGGCGCAAAAGCCGTACGTGTACCAAACGAACGCTTGATACGCGCGTTCGACTAAAAGTTGACCGTGCATCCTGCCGACCCCACCCTCCCCGCTGACGAGGCCCACACCGCCTCGGCCATGCCCGAGGTGATCGACAACGTGGCCGTGGCCCGCCTGTATGGCGAGCCGCTGTTTGCCATGCCGCAGGATTTGTACATCCCGCCAGACGCGCTCGAAGTTTTCCTTGAGGCCTTCCAAGGCCCGCTGGATTTGCTGCTGTACCTCATCCGCAAGCAAAACTTCAACATCCTCGACATCCCCATGGCTGCGCTCACGCGCCAGTACCTGAGCTATGTGGACGAGATTCGCAGCCGCAACTTAGAGCTCGCCGCCGAATACCTGCTGATGGCCGCCATGCTGATTGAAATCAAATCACGCATGTTGTTGCCGCCCAAAAAGGTAGCCGAAGGCCAAGAGCCCGAAGACCCCCGCGCCGAGCTGGTGCGCCGCTTGCTCGAATACGAGCAAATGAAGCTCGCCGCCGCCACGCTCAACGAAGTGCCGCAGTTTGGCCGCGACTTCATGCGCGCGCAGGTGTTCATCGAGCAATCGCTGCAACCGCGCTTCCCCGATGTGCATGTGGTGGAGTTGCAGCAGGCGTGGGCCGACATCCTCAAGCGTGCCAAGCTGGTGCAACACCACAAAATCAGCCGCGAAGAACTGTCGGTGCGTGAGCACATGAGCATCGTGCTGCGCAAGCTGCAAGGCCAACGCTTTGTCGAGTTTGAAAACCTGTTCGATCCCGCCCAAGGCGTGCCCGTGCTGGTCGTCACTTTCATCGCCCTGCTGGAGCTGGGCAAAGAAACGCTGATTGAAATCACGCAAGCCGAGGCGTTTGCCCCGATTTACGTGCGTTTGGCCTATACCCCGACGTAAAAAACCACGTAAAGAGCCACGTAAACTCCACACTCCCTCGGCAACACAGGACTGGCTTTGCGCCACACACGTTCTATGAGCAACACCCACGCTTCGCCCTACGGCACTTTGCCCCCCGCTTCCCCCGTGGCCGCACGCAAGCCCATCAGCTTGCCTCGCTTGAACGAGCTGCGCGCCCGTGGTGAAAAGATCACCATGCTCACCGCCTACGACGCCACCTTTGCCGCCGTGGCCGATGCCGCAGGCGTGGAATGCATCTTGGTGGGCGACTCGCTGGGCATGGTGTGCCAAGGTCTCAGCAGCACCGTCGGCGTCACACTCGACACCATGCGTTACCACGTGGAAAGCGTGGCCACCGGCATCCGCCGCGTGCAAGGCACCGCGTGGATCATTGGCGACTTGCCCTTTGGCAGCTACCAAGAATCGAAAGAGCAAGCTCTACGCAGCGCCACGGTGTTGATGCAAGCGGGCGCTCACATGGTCAAGCTCGAAGGCGGTGGATGGACCACCGAGATCGTGCACTTTTTGGTCGAACGCGGCATCCCCGTGTGCGCCCATTTGGGCCTCACGCCCCAAACCGTTCACGCCTTGGGCGGCTACCGCGTGCAAGGCCGTGGCGAATCGGCCACCCAGCTGCGCCAAGAAGCCATTGCCTTGCAAGACGCTGGTGCCACGATGATGGTGCTGGAAATGGTGCCCGAGCCCCTGTCGACCGCCCTCACGCAAGAGCTGCCCACCTGCCACACCATTGGCATTGGCGCGGGCAATGGCACGGCCGGCCAAGTGCTGGTCATGCACGACATGCTGGGTGTCAACTTGGGCAAAAACCCCAAGTTCGTGCACAACTTCATGGAAGGCCACAACAGCGTGCAAACCGCCATGAGCGCCTATGTGGCCGCTGTGAAAAACGGCACCTTCCCCGACAACGCCAAGCACGCATGGGCTTGAATTAGCCAGCGCTCCTAGCCCGCTCCTCTGTTTTTATGCAAATCGTTCACACCCTCGCGGACCTGCGCCGCGCCCTCCACGGCGCCAGCCTGCGCGCCTTTGTGCCAACCATGGGCAACCTGCACGACGGTCACTTAGACCTCATGCGCTTGGCCCGTGCCGAGGCCGACCGCCGCAGTCCGCAAGGCGCCAAAACCGTGGCCAGCATCTTTGTGAACCGCTTGCAGTTTGGCCCCAACGAAGACTTTGACACCTACCCCCGCACCTTTGAGCGCGACTGTGAACTGCTCAAAGCCAACGGCTGCGACGTGGTGTTTGCCCCGTCTGAAAAAGACCTCTACCCCGAGCCGCAAGGCTTCAAAGTGCACCCGCCCGCCGAGCTGGCCGACATTTTGGAAGGCGCGTTTCGCCCCGGCTTTTTTGAGGGTGTGAGCACCGTGGTGCACAAGCTCTTCAACATCGTGCAGCCCGACGTGGCTGTGTTTGGCAAAAAGGACTACCAGCAACTCATGGTCATTCGCCGCATGGTCCAGCAAATGGCGCTGCCCATTGACATCATCGGCAGCGAAACCCGCCGCGCTGAAGACGGCTTGGCGTTGAGCTCACGCAACGGCTACCTGAGCGCAAAAGAACGTGCCGAGGCGGTGCAACTGTCGATGGCCTTGAAAGGCTTGGCCGCTGCGGCCCGTGCGGGCAACGCTGCGGGTGCACTGGATGTGGCCGCTTTAGAAATGGCGGCGATGGATGCTCTGCGCCAACGCGGCTGGATGCCTGACTACATCACCTTGCGTCGCCAGCACGACCTATCGCCCGTGAGTGGCCCCTGTGCCGAGCCATTGGTGGTGTTGGGCGCGGCTAAGTTGGGCAAGACGCGGTTGATTGACAACCTCGAAGTTTGAGTTTTTCGTTGGCTTGGGGTGGGTGTTCGTGGGGTTTTTAAAACACTCAGTTGTCGGCCGCAGTCTTCTCGCCTAGGGAATGAGCGGGTGACGATTTCTGGTACCCCAGCATGAGGAACCCGCTCATTCCCTAGGCGAGAAGCGAGCGCAGCCAAAAAGCGTTATTCGCCCTTAGCCCCACGCCCCATCAGCACAGCCACAGCCTGCACTGGCGTGATGTCACCATCGAGCAACGCAACAACGGCCTGTGCAATCGGCATCTCCACCCCCAAGTGCTGCGCACGTTGCACCACCGTACGGGCGCAATACACACCCTCGGCGACGTGACCAAGTGAGTCCACCGCTTGTTGAAGCGTCATCCCTTGAGCCAAGGCCAAGCCCACTTTGCGGTTGCGGCTGAGGTCGCCGGTTGAGGTGAGCACCAAGTCGCCCAAGCCTGAGAGACCCATAAAGGTTTCGGTCTTGGCACCCAGCGCCACGCCGAGGCGGGTGATTTCAGCCAAACCGCGAGTGATGAGTGCGGCACGGGCGTTGAGGCCGAGCTGCAAACCATCACACAAGCCGGTGGCGATGGCCAACACGTTTTTCACAGCGCCGCCAACTTCCACACCCACGATGTCGTCGTTGGCGTACACGCGCAGGCTGGTGTTGTGAAAGGCTTGCACCATCGCGTCGCGTGTGGCGGCATCGTCGCTGGCAGCCACCAAGGCGGTGGGCATACCGCGTGCCACCTCTTGCGCAAAGCTGGGGCCGCTCAAGGCACCACCGCGCAAAGCTGGGGCCACTTGGGCTTTGACTTCGTGGGCCATCAAGCCAACGCCACTTTGTGAAGCGTCGATCGCTGAAGCACTAGGCTGCGCCGCGGCTTCAAAGCCTTTGCACAACCACGCCACAGGCACCTTGCTACCCAAAATAGGCGCGAGCTGCGCCAGCATGCCGCGCAGGCTGCTCATGGGGGAGCCAATGACAACCAAATCTTGCTCGGCCAGCCAAGGACCGAGGGGGGCTGACGACACGTGCACGCCTGCAGTGAAGGGCAAGTCAGGCAAGTAGCGTGTGTTCACACGCTCGGCTTGCATGGCTTGGGCTTGAGGCACGTCGCGTGCCCACAGCGTCACGGTGTGGTGTGCGCCAGCGTTGATCGCCAGCGCTGTGCCCCACGCGCCTGCACCTAAAACGGCAATCTTCATGTCGACGGCCTAAGCGCGCAATTACTGAACGGCGCCAGCAGCTTGTTGCTGCTGTTGTTCGTACATGGCTTGGAAGTTGATTTCAGCCAAGTGCACAGGTGGGAAGCCCGCACGTTGAATCACGTCGGCCACGTTGCCGCGCAGGTATGGATAAATGATCTGCGGGCAAGCGATGCCGATGACGGGGCCCATTTGGTCTTCAGGCAAGTTGCGCACTTCAAAAATGCCAGCTTGCTTGGCTTCCACCAAGAACACCACTTTGTCGGCGAGCTTGGTGGTCACAGTGGCGGTCACGGTGACTTCCACAATGCCGTCGGCCACTTGTTCCATGCCCACGCCCAACTGAATGTCCACCGAAGGTTGCTCGGTGCTGGTGAGGATGGCGGGTGAGTTGGGTTGCTCCAACGACAGGTCTTTCAAATAAACGCGTTGAATTTGAAACACGGGTGTAGCTTGTTCGTCTGACATTGTTTTTTCCTAGTACACAAAAAAGCCCGCATCGGCGTTACCGAAGCGGGCAGCAAATCGGGATGACTGGATTATGTCAGCTCAGGACTGCAACAAAGGCTGTAAGCCGCCTTTAGCATCCAAGGCGACCAAATCATCGCACCCACCCACATGCGTGTCGCCAATGAAGATTTGCGGCACGGTACGGCGGCCCGTGATTTCCATCATGTGCGCGCGTTGCTCGGGATCGGTGTCGATGCGGATTTCTTCAATCTGCGTCACGCCCTTGCTTTGCAACAGTTGCTTGGCACGAATGCAATACGGGCAGACGGCGGTGGTGTACATCTTGACGGGTGACATGGTGTGTTCTCCGAATGAATGAGCCAACAATCAGGCTTTGGCCACAGGCAGATTAGCTTCTTTCCAGGCTTTGAGCCCGCCGTTGAGCGAATGCACCTTCTCGTAACCCAGTTTTTGGGCAATCGCTTGGGCACGCTTCGAACGCGCACCCGCCGCACACACCATGATGACGGGCGTGCTTTTGTTTTTTACAGCTTTGTCCAAGCTGCTTTCCAATTGATCCAAAGGCACGTTGACCGCGCCTTTGACGTGGCCTTGCGCAAATTCGTCTGTGCCGCACACGTCCACCACCACACCTTTTTCGCGGTTCATGCACTGCACAGCCTCGGCGGGCGAGATGCCGCTGGCAGCTGCACCTTGCACCACGGGCAGCAACAAAAAGAAGCCACTGCTCAGGGCAATGGCCATCAACATCCAGTTGTCGAGAATAAATTTCACAGGGGAATCCAATTCAAAAAACGAATAAGGGAGGGTTAAAAGTATCGCGTCAGGGCAGCATTCTAAAATCACGGCCAATCTTTCACTGACTCTGTTGATTTACACCATGTACAAGCTCGTATTAATCCGCCACGGCGAATCCACTTGGAACCTTGAAAACCGCTTCACCGGCTGGACCGATGTAGACCTCACCCCCACCGGTGTGGAACAAGCCAAAAACGCGGGCAAGCTGCTCAAGGCTGAAGGCTATGAGTTTGACGTGGCCTACACCAGCGTGTTGAAGCGTGCCATTCGCACCCTGTTCCTCGCCTTGGACGAGATGGACGCAACTTGGTTGCCCGTGGTCAAAAGCTGGCGTTTGAACGAGCGCCACTACGGCGGCTTGCAAGGCCTGAACAAAGCCGACATGGCCAAGCAATACGGCGACGAGCAAGTGCTGGTCTGGCGCCGCAGCTACGACACCCCACCGCCTGAGTTGGAAGCCAACGACCCCCGCAGCGAACGCAACGACCCGCGCTACACCCGCTTTGAACCCAACCCCGTTCCCTTGACCGAGTGTTTGAAAGACACCGTGGCCCGCGTGGTGCCCTTCTGGAACGAAGCGCTCGCCCCCGCCATCAAGTCAGGCAAGCGCATCGTCATCGCCGCACATGGCAACTCCATCCGCGCACTCATCAAGTATTTGGACGGCATCAGCGACCAAGACATCGTGAGCTTGAACATCCCCAACGGCATTCCGTTGGTGTACGAGCTGGACGAGAACTTGAAACCCATCCGCCACTACTACTTGGGCGATGCCGAAGCCGCTGCCAAAGCCGCTGCTGCAGTAGCCACACAAGGCAAAGCCTAATCCTCCCCCGCACAGCGCGCCCTCTGGGCGCGTTGTATATTGAGCCCTTATTAATTTGTCCACTCTCGAAGGCCACATGCGTCAAAAATTCAAGATTGCAGGCTGGGTCGCCATTGGCGCCCTGACCGGCGCGCTGACCACCGTTTCGTTGCAAACCGCTGCGCGTGCCAACATGGCCCCGCTGCCGCTGGAAGAGCTGCAACAACTCGCGGCGGTGTTCAGCATGGTCAAGAGCGACTACGTCGAGCCCGTGGACGAGAAAAAACTCATCAGCGATGCCATCACCGGCATGGTCGCTAGCCTCGACCCGCACTCGCAGTACTACGACAAAAAGACATTCAAAGAGTTCCGTGAAGGTACCACTGGCCGCTTTGTGGGTGTGGGCATTGAGATCACACAAGAAGAAGGCCTTATCAAAATTGTGTCGCCCATCGAGGGCTCACCCGCTTTCCGTGGTGGCATCAAGTCGGGCGACATGATCACCAAGATTGACGACACCGCTGTCAAAGGTCTGTCGCTCAACGATGCCGTCAAGCGCATGCGCGGCGAGCCTGGCACCAAGGTGCTGCTCACCATTTACCGCAAGGACGAAAACCGCACATTCCCCGTGCACATCATTCGTGAAGAAATCAAAACCCAAAGTGTCAAAGGCAAAGTGGTTGAGCCCGGCTACGGCTGGATTCGCCTGAGCCAGTTCCAAGACCGCTCGGTGGATGACTTCACCAAGAAGCTCGAAGAAATCTACAAACAAGAACCCAAGCTCAAGGGCTTGGTGCTCGACTTGCGCAACGACCCAGGCGGTTTGTTGGACGCAGCCGTGGCGGTGTCTGCCGTGTTCTTGCCTGAGAACATCAACGTGGTGTCGACCAACGGCCAATTGGCCGAAAGCAAGTTTGTTTACAAAGCTTCGCCCGAGTTCTACCGCCGCAACGGCAGCAACGACCCCGTGGCCCGCTTGCACCAAAACACCAAAGGCATTTACCGCACCGTTCCGTTGGTGGTATTGGTGAACGAAGGCTCGGCCTCGGCCAGCGAAATTGTGTCGGGTGCTTTGCAAGATCACAAACGCGCCACCATCATGGGCAGCCAAACCTTTGGCAAAGGCTCGGTGCAAACCGTGCGCCAGCTCGGCCCCGATACCGCGTTGAAAATCACCACCGCGCGTTACTACACGCCGAGCGGCCGCAGCATTCAAGCCAAAGGCATCGTGCCGGATGTGTTGTTGGACGACACCGCCGAAGGTAGCCCTTACGCCATCCTGCGCATGCGTGAAGCCGACCTCGACAAGCACTTAGAAAGCGGCCAAGGCAAGGACGCCAAAGACGCAGCGAAGGAAAAAGAAAAAGAGAAGGCCCGCGAAGAAGCCATGAAGCGTTTGGAAGAAGAGTCCAAAAAACCCAACAGCGAACGCCGTGCGCCTGAGTTTGGCAGCGACAAAGACTTCCAACTCGAGCAAGCCATCAAGCGCCTCAAAGGCCAACCCGTGTTGGCCAGCAAGACGCAAAGCGAGCGCCCTGCTGAAAAGAAAGACAAGTAATTCACTTGTAGCCCCGCGGTGAACGACGACCAACTGCTGCGCTATTCGCGCCACATCCTGCTCGACGATGTCGGCATCGAAGGCCAGCAGCGCTTGATAAACAGCCATGTGCTCATCGTGGGTGCAGGCGGTTTGGGCTCACCGGTGGCTTTGTATTTGGCCGCCAGCGGCGTGGGCCACATCACGATTGCCGACCATGACGTGGTGGACCTCACCAACCTGCAACGCCAAATCGCCCACACCACCGCTCGTGTGGGGCACGCCAAAGTCGAGTCCGCCTCGCAAGCCATGCTGGCCCTCAACCCCGAAGTGCGCGTGACCGCACTGGCCCACAAGCTCGACGCAGCGCAGCTCGATGCGCTCGTGCCCACCGTGCAGGTGGTGGTCGATTGCTGCGACAACTTTGAAACCCGCCAAGCTGTGAATGCGGCTTGCGTGAAACACCAAGTGCCTTTGGTTTCGGGTGCTGCCATTCGCATCGATGGCCAACTGGCGGTGTACGACACGCGTGACGACAAGTCACCCTGCTACGCCTGCATCTTCCCGCCCAATCAAGCGCCTGAAGAAGTGATGTGCTCCACCATGGGCGTGCTCGCGCCACTGGTGGGCGTGATTGGCACCCTGCAAGCCATGGAAACCGTCAAGCTCATCACGGGCATCGGCTCGCGCTTGGTGGGCAAGCTGCAAATGCTCGACGGCCGTGGCATGGAGTGGAACGAAATGCGCTTGCAGCGCAACCCTAGCTGCCCGGTGTGTGGCACGCGCCAAAGCGCTTCCTGAACCACCTCGGCTGCAAAGCCCGCCCATCCGAAAACAACCCCAAGTGCTGCGTTTGCGCGTGCAGCTGCAAGGCCTCATAGGGTCCCGCGTTGTGCTTGTAGCTGTACGACCACGCATAGCCCTGCCCCACCATCCATGCGCCCACATCGTTGCCTTGGCGTGTGAGCTGCGCCAGCAAACGTCCGTAGCTGTCACGCGTGCGGGCGCGCACCTCCACCACTTGGCCTTGCAGCGCCGCATGCAAAGCGGCGCGTGACTGTGGGCCCCACGGCTGGCAAATCTCTGGCGCATCAATGCCCAACAAGCGCACCTTGTACGCCTCGCCACCTTGCAGCGGCTGCACCCACACCGTGTCGCCATCGCTCACGTGGGTGACGATGCCGGGCCATGCGTAGGCGAGGTTTGCGATGCACACACCCACCCACCACAACGCGCAAAACAGCCAAGGCCTTAGACCTCGAGCCGTTGCTGTCGTTTGCTTGCATTTCGTGAAGCCCATGCACCACCCCCAACCCAAAGCCGCATTGTGCAAACCCCTGAGCAGAAATAGGCGAAGCATCTATTACGATTGGCTGATGTATTTTGCGAAGCACTGGTTGCCGTTCCTCAGCTGGCCCAAGCCCAGCCCACAACTCCTCAAAAGCGAAGCCTTCGCGGGTTTGAGCGTGGGCCTGATGGTCATTCCGCAGGGCGTGGCGTATGCGGCGTTGGCGGGCATGCCGCTCATCACGGGTATTTATGCGTCGCTCTTGCCCGCGCTGGTGGCGGTGCTGTTCAGCGCGTCGCAGCGCTTGTCGGTGGGGCCTACAGCGCTCACAGCCATTTTGGTGTCGGCCTCATTGGGCGGCATGGCCACGCCGGGCAGCGCCGAGTGGGTCAACCTCACGGTGTGGCTCTCGCTCATGACGGGTTTGCTGCAAGTGGTGTTGGGCTTTGCGCGTTTTGGTTGGCTGCTCAACTTGGTCAGCGCACCCGTGTTGATGGCGTTCACACAAGGGGCGGGCGTGCTCATCATCTCGTCGCAAATTCCAGCGTTGCTGGGGTTCACGCACGGTTGGTCAACCGTGCTCACCGGCGCGGGGGTGGACGGAGCCAGCTTGGTGTTTGGCGTGGTCACGCTGGTGCTGTTGGTGTGGGCGCGTCGTTGGCGGCCCACCTTCCCCACCGTGTTGGTGGTGGTACTGGGCGCCGCAGCGGTTAGCTGGACCTTGGGGTTGGAAGCATCGGGCACCGCCGTGGTGGGTGCGCTGCCGCAAGGCTTGCCTGCGCTCTTTGCGCCCTCGCTCATCGAGTGGGATGTGTTTCGCCAACTCGTGCTGCCCACCTTGGTCATCACGTTGGTGAGTTTTTTAGAAACCGCATCGAGCGCCAAAGTAGACAACGACCGCAGCGGCAAACGTTGGAACCAAGACCAAGACCTGATTGGCCAAGGCCTCGCCAAAGTGGCCTCGGGTTTGTGCGGCGCGTTTCCCACCAGTTCATCGTTCAGCCGCTCGGCGCTCAACCTGTACGCAGGCGCGCAGTCGGCATGGGCCACCATTTTTTCGGTGGCGGTGATTTTGTGCATCCTCTTGTTCTTCACCGCCGTGTTGCAACCTGTGCCGCAATCGGTGCTCGCGGCCATCGTCGTAGCGGCGGTCATGGGGCTCATCAAACCGCACGCGTTTGCGCAGCTGTACCGCATTGATCGGGTTGAGGCTGCCACAGCGGCGGTGACGTTTGTCATCACCCTGCTCTCGGCACCGCGTTTGTATTGGGGCGTGCTGGCTGGTGTGGTGATGGGCCTGAGCCACTTTTTGCACACGCGCTTGCACCCGCGCATCATCGAAGTGGGCCTGCACGACGATGGCAGCCTGCGCGACCGCCACCTATGGAAACTGCCGCCCTTGGCCCCGCACCTCTACGCCCTGCGCATGGACGCCGAGTTGGACTTTGCTGCGGCCAGCTCACTCGAACGCGCGGTGATGGAACACCTCGCTTTGCACCCCAATGTGCACCACGTGTGCTTGTTTGCGCTGCCCATCAACCGCGTGGATGCCACTGGCATCGAGGCCTTGGCCAAACTCGAACACCTGCTGCACGAACGCAGCGTGACGCTGCACATCAGCGGCATGAAGCTCCCCGTCGAAACCGTGCTGCGCCGCGCGGGTTGCCTTCAAGACCACCCCTTGCTCAAGATGTACCGCACCGATGCGGAGGCGATTCAGCAGCTCAGGCAGCTAGAGACTTTGCCTATAGATATGGGGTGGTGTATTTGAAGACATTGAGTTTTTCTACACGCGCAGCCGCTTATTGTTTGGCGATGTCAATCGGCACTTGGCGAACAGCGACACGATCATGTTGATCGCCCGCCACAAGGCTGCCGCCCAACGTACCCATGACGCCGTTGTTGGCGACCAACCTCATCTACAGTGCAGTGACGATCCAACCCTCAAGAGGGTCGCACACGGGCAGCCCGTAGTGCGCATCGCCCGCTTCGTGCTGGGCCTGCGCCCACGCGGCTTGCACCATGCACAGCACAGCGTCTAGGCTGTCGCCGCTGGCATCGTCCACCAAGGTGTCATGCTCGGCGTGGCTGAGTTTGAGGCGCAAGCCCAAACGGGTTTGGCCCATCTCTAACGCTTGCAAGAGTTGCTTGCGGGCGATCAGGCGCTCGGGCGTTTGTTTGGCTTTGTCGTCGCTTTTGTAGCTGGAGTTGCCAATCAGCTCACGCGCCAACAAGCCCGGATAGGCTTCAAGCGCCATGCGCGTAGCGTCGTGTGCCGCGCACTCAGTCGAGCTGTGCAACGCAGCAGGCGTGTGCAAACGTGGCAATGCCACGCCCGCCTCGATGAGCAAAGGCACGCCCGCATGCAGCATGTAGGCCACGGGCGGGTTGACCCACTTCATCGACGGGCTAGAGCCTGCGGGGGTGTCGGTGGCGCGATGCGCAAATTTGCCGCCCACGGGGCGCGCGTCGCAAAAGGCTTTGAAGGTGTCGCGTATCTCGGCGCGGCTGAGTGCGGCGTAGTGCTGCATGCAGGACAGCCAGTCGGTGGGCCAGCCTAGTGCTTCGACCAACTCACGTGGCAAGCCAAAAGGCAAATCAAAACCACCCACCCACGTTTGAGGCTGTTTGAGCCAATCGCTAAAGGATGAAAGGGTTTCAAAGCGCAGCAAGCTTTGCAATTGCACGCGACCTTGGGACACATGTCCTAAGGCGATAACGATGGGCTTGCGCTTGGATGGGCTGCTTGAGAAATCACAGCCGACGAGCATCATGCCGAGCTAAGTGGGCACAAGCCCTAATTAAGCGCGACCAATGATGGACGCAGTCGCCATCAATTCTTCGAGCAAGGCAAACGAGACTTGACCTGACACGCTGTAGGGGTCGAGCTCTGGCGTTTCCGAGTACTTCAACACAATGGATGGGTTGAGTTTGTCCAAGCGCACTTGGCCCATGGTCCAGCCACCAAAACGGCGTTCGGTGATTTCCTCGTAGGCCAACACCACCACGTCTTTGTGGCGTGGATCTTTGATGATGTGGGTGTAAAGCGCATTCACTTGGTTGCGGCCACCTTCAATGGCTTGCAAATAAATACCACCGCCGTAGCACAGCACACCCGTGATGCCGTTGGCCAGGTTGTGCTCGCGCGAGCTGGCCAAGATGGATTCGGTTTGCTCAGGCGTTTCGGGGTGAACAGAGCGGCTCACATACAACAGACGAACGAGCATGACATCAACCTTTAGGGATCAAAGACAAAAATTCGCGACGCAAGTTGGGGTCTTTCAAGAAAGCACCGCGCATGACCGAGTTGATCATCTTGCTATCCATGTCCTTCACGCCGCGCCAAGACATGCAGAAGTGGCTGGCCTCCATGACGATGGCCAAACCATCGGGCTGGGTTTTTTCTTGAATCAAATCGGCCAGTTGGACCACGGCCTCTTCTTGAATTTGGGGACGACCCATCACCCATTCGGCCAAGCGCGCATATTTGGACAAGCCAATGACGTTGGTGCGCTCGTTGGGCAACACGCCAATCCAGATCTTGCCGATGACAGGGCAAAAGTGGTGGCTGCACGCGCTGCGCACGGTGATGGGGCCGACGATCATCAGCTCGTTCAGGTGCTCGGCGTTGGGGAATTCGGTGATGGAGGGCGCTGTGACGTAGCGGCCTTTGAAGACCTCTTGCAAGTACATCTTGGCCACGCGGCGGGCGGTGTCGCCCGTGTTGTGGTCGTGCTCGGTGTCAATCACCAAGCTGTCGAGCACGCCTTGCATCTTGACTTCGACTTCGTCGAGCAGCGCTTCGAGTTCGCCGGGTTGGATGAACTCAGCGATGTTGTCGTTGCTGTGAAAACGTTTGCGGGCAGCGGTGATGCGCTCGCGAATCTTCACGGATACGGGGGTGCCTTCGAAGTTGTCTTTTGCAGTCATAGGGATGATGGTAGCAGCGAAGCAAAGCCCTTACGGCTGGCCGTGTTCCGCAGAGGGCTGGCCTTGCTCAGTAACGTTTACCCGTTAAGAACACGCCAAAGCGCAACACCAGCGAAGCGGCCCAGTCCACCAGTTGTTGCCACCTGCCCCGCTGCGCGAAGCTGTTGGCCTCGACTTTGGTGGCGCCGGTTTGAATGGCGTGGTGCAAGCTGTCTTGCAGGCTTTGGGCAAAAGCGGCATCGCGCACCACCACATTGGCCTCGCGCGCCAGCAGCAAGCTGAAGGGGTCGAGGTTGGACGAGCCCACCGTGGCCCAGTGCCCATCGACCACTGCCACTTTGGCGTGCAACACGCTGGCGTGGTATTCGTAAATTTCCACGCCCGCCGCCAAGAGCTTGCCGTAGAGCTGGCGTGAGGCGCGGTAGGGCAAGAAGTATTCGTACTTGCCTTGCAACAACAAACGCACACGCACACCGCGGCGTGCCGCCAACACCAAAGCACGGCGCAAGCGCAAACCCGGAAAGAAATACGCGCTGGCCACCACCACCTCGTGCCGCGCTGCGCCAATGGCTTTGCGATACGCCCGCTCAATTTGCGTGCGGTGCCGCACGTTGTCACGCAACACCAGCTGCACCGAGCCGCGCGTGGGCAGGTCTAAATCTTGGTCGGCGCTGCGCAGCGCTTCAAACGCACCAGCAATGTCTTGGCTGCGCAACTCACGCACCGCCTCAATGCGCGACCACAGCTGCCGCATGGCATCGTGTACCTTGTGCACCAAAGGGCCGCGCAGACTGACTGCGTAGTCCAAGCGCGGCAATTTCAAACCGTCGGGCATGTTGGGGTCGATGAAGTCATCCAAGATATTGATGCCGCCACAAAACGCCACCGCACGGTCTACCACGCAGAGCTTGCGGTGCAAGCGTCGCCAACGGCTAGGCAGCCAAAAGCCAACACCTGCCAGCGGTGAATACACGCGGCACTGCACGCCCGCCTCGGCAAAGCGCTGCTCCCACTCCGGCGGCAAAGCGCCTGTGCCCACACCGTCAACCACCACACACACGCGCACACCGCGCTGGGCTGCACGGGCCAAGGCGTGGCCTACATCAGCGCCTGCACCAGCAAAGTCAAAAATGTAGGTTTCGAGCAAGACCTCGTGCTGCGCACGATCAACAGCCTCGATCAAGGCGGCAAACAAGGCCACGCCGCTGCGCAACAAACGCGTGTCGTGTGCGGCGTGCTGGGTGTTCATGGCGCGTCCCACGCGAACTCCACCAGCAAAGGCAAGTGGTCAGACATGCGGCCCCAAATTGGGCCACGCGGCACATGCGTTGACACGCGATGCACACCACGCGCGTACACATGGTCGAGTTGCACCAAAGGCAAACGCGAGGGATAAGTGGGGAACGATTTGCCGATGTGGGTGTGCAGGCCCACGGTGGCCATCATGCGCGACACCGCACTGCCCCAGTCATTGAAATCACCCGCCACCAACAACGGTGCATCGGCAGGTACCTCGCGGGCAATGAAGTCATGGAGCTGCTGCGTTTGGCGCAAGCGGCTGCCAGGCAACAACCCCAGATGAATCACGATGACATGCACCTCACGCGCTTGCATCTGCAAGGTGACATGCAGCAAGCCACGTTGCTCTAACCGATGGTCCGACATGTCCTCGTGGCGATGCTCCAACACAGGCCAACGGCTAAGCAAAGCGTTACCGTGCTCACCGTGCTGGGTGATGGCGTTGGTGCGGTACACAGGCGTGTAGCCCTCGGGTGCCAAAAAGTCGGCCTGCCCTTGCTCAGGCCAGTGCTTGAAACGACGGGCTTGCTGCCGATTGAATGCTCGAACTTCTTGCAGGCACACGATGTCCGCATCAAACTGCTCCACCGCATGGCCAAGGTTATGAATTTCAAGGCGACGCGCAGGGCCTAGACCTTGCACGCCTTTGTGAATGTTATAGGTGGCGACTTTGAATGTTTTCATGCTCAGGTGACAAGTTTGCCTCAGTCGGGCTAATGAACTGAAAAATTCTGATAAAAATACGACATGAAACGCACATCCTCACAGACGCTCTGGCTGACCCTGGCGACGCTTTCCTGTCTTGCGCAGGCACAGGCCCAAACCAACACCCGACCTATGACCCAATGGGGTTTAAGCGCAGGCGTGAATCACTACAGAGAACCAGGCTTGATGCAACTGCAAGGCCCTGAAGTGGGGCTGCACGCTAGTGTTTACAACTTACCGAGCATGCCCAAACTTCACTTGGAAGGTGAGGCTTTCTTAGGAATGCAGCGATACAGCAGCACCAACACGGGCAGCATGGATGGCGTGCACAACATTGAAACGCGTTGGCGAGCCATGCTGCCTGTTTTCGCCAACACACCCAATCAACAAGGCTTGTATGCAGGTGTTGGTCTTCATACCCTGTGGAACGATTTGCGTGGCAACAGCTCCACCGGCAGCGGCGGTTACGAGAGGATCGCCCGCCAACTTTGGCTTCCCGTGCGATGGGTAGGGAATTTTTGGGAAATCGAAACAGGTGTCTTGGTGTACGGCCGCCATACATCCAAGTTATCGCAAGCCAACACCAACCCACCCAGTAGCGATGTGGTGAACACACAAAAGCGGGGTGGGTATTTGCAAGGCAAACTGAACATTCAAATGAATGCACAACACGCCTTGTCACCTTATGTTCGCTACACAGGCCTTGGTGATTCAGATGTGGTGAACAACGCCTATGAGCCTGCAAGCAAACGCTGGCAAATCGGCATCACTTGGCAAGCTATCTCTTACTAACTTGGGCCACACAACGGCATCGCCCTCTATGATGCCGCCATGTTCACCCCACTAGACACCTTCCCCACTTGGCGCGCCGAAAGCGGCGCTGCAGCACCGCGTCGCGTAGTGGCTGCTGACGACACAATGTCTGCCGACACGGCGTATCGGTTGGCCTGTGAAGGCACGGGGCTGTTGTGGCAAGGCGACTTTCACAACGCACGTCAACTGCTGCAAGCCTTGGCGCGTCGCACTGAGCGCAAGCCCAAGAAGAACAAAAAACCAGACCTCAACATCACGGCGGTGGACGCGTTCAACTTGCACCGCCAAGCACTCGGCCAACGTGCCCGCATTTTGGCCATGGTCATCGTGCCGCTCAATGGCGACTACAGCATTCCCTTGCGTCGCGCACCCGATTTGAAACAAGCCTGCACCGAAGCGTGGGGCCCTGCCAACGGCGAAGCCTGCATGGTGTCGCTGCGCGAACTGCTGGGCGTGGTGGGCGCGCACGAGTGGCGAAAAAAAGGCGTGGAGATTGCCGCTTTGGGCGAAGCCCCCAACAACCGCATTCACCCCCACTACGGCGTGTTCTCACCGGTGCGTGGTGAGTATGTGGACCTCGTGGCGAACACGCCAATCAAAGACAAATCGCTCGCGTTTGACATTGGTGTGGGCACGGGCGTGTTGTCGGCGGTGCTGGCCAAACGTGGCGTGCAACGCATCATCGCCACCGACCAAGACCCACGCGCCCTCGCCTGCGCGCGTGAAAACTTGCAACGCTTGCAGCGCCTCGACCAAGTGGAATTGGTCCAAACCGATTTATTCCCCGAAGGCAAAGCACCGTTGGTGGTGTGCAACCCGCCGTGGGTGCCAGCACGCCCTAGCTCGCCTATTGAGCACGCGGTGTACGACGAAGGCAGCCGCATGTTGCGTGGCTTTTTAAGCGGCTTGCGTGAACACCTCACGCCCAACGGGGAAGGCTGGTTGATCTTGTCGGACTTGGCCGAACACTTAGGCCTGCGCACGCGTGAAGAGCTGTTGTGCTGGATGAGCGAAGCGGGCTTGAAGCTGGTGGATCGCCACGACATCCAACCCCGTCATGGCAAAGCCACTGACGCGAACGACCCGCTGCACGCCGCACGCGCCAAAGAAGTTACTTCTTTGTGGCGCCTAGCAGCTGCTTGAGAAACCCCAACACGCCTAGGCGTGGCTCGGGCAGTGACTGAGGCCGTTCCGTCGACGGTTGCGGCATAGGCGCGGGTGGCGGTGTGACTGGCTTCATAGGCGCAGGTAAATCCAGCGCCTGCAACACAAATTGGTTCACCTCGCCATTGAACGGCACAGGGTGCGCCGCACCGGCCACCTCCAACACGCGCGCTTTGGGAAACACGTGCGTCAAGTCTTTGACTTGCTGCGCCGTACACACGCCTGAATCGCTGCCATGCATCAAACGCACAGGGCCTTTGAAACCACTGAGCAAGTGGCCAAACTTCATGCCCTTCCAGTCTTTTCGATACGGCAAATCAAAGTGCGTGGGCGACTGCACGGCCAGCACCGCACCGATGCTGACGTTGAACTTCTCTGCCATCTCTTCGGGTGTGGGCAATCGCCCCGCTTGCTTCATGCCGTCATACAAACCGTAAATCGACAGCCACGGCAAATCCAAGCCAATGTCATTCAAGAACAAACCGCTGATGTGGTTGTGTGCATCGTGTGCCAAGTACATCGCCAAGATGCCGCCCATGCTCGTGCCCAACACCTCAATGTGCGGAACGGGCTTGCCCTCAGGCATCAGCTCACTGCGAATGAACTGAACAATCTCTTCTAAATACACCTGCATGGTGTAGCCCTTGTCGCCGGGCATGGGGCTTGAGTCACCTCGCCCACACAGATCGACGCTGATGACGCGCAAGCCATGCACGCCCTCGGCCGCTTGCAGCAGTGGGTCAAACGTGGCGCGGGTTTCTAACAAGCCCGGCAAGCACAACAACACATGCGCGCTCTCAACATCACCCACCGAGCTATAAGCCAAGTGACGGTCGTGCTTGGGAAGAAAAAACGGGTGTGCGGGAAATTTGGAAACGGTCATAACTGGCAAACATCGTAGTCGATCCCCGAAGATAACCCGCTTGTGTTGCTACGATGAGGCATGTCTACACCGCCCGCTTTTCACCTCGAAGTTCAAGACCTCAGCCACGGCCCTCTGCACAAGCTGTCCTACGCCTGGCCTGCGGGCGTGAGTTGGATTTGCGGCGATGAAGGCAAAGGCAAGACCACGCTACTGCGTTTGCTAGCGGGCAACGAGCAACCGACCGCAGGCACCATGACCACACCCGCGGGCGGTGTGTTTTGGGTCGACCTACAAGGCCCCAAACACGACAGCACCACCGTGCAAACCTGCTGGGGAAATTTACGCGCACACCACCCACGGTGGAACGAAGCCCTGCTGCAAGACTTGGCCGAAGCGCTCGACATGGACACCCACCGCCACAAGCAACTGCACATGCTCTCCACTGGCAGTCGCCGCAAAGTGATGGTGGTGGCGGCCTTGGCCTCGGGTGCGACTGTCACCTTGCTCGACCAACCCTTTGTGGCGTTGGACTTGACCTCGATTGGCATCATCAAAGAGTTCTTGCAAGAAGCGGCTCACAGCACCGACCGCGCATGGCTGGTGGCCGACTACGAAGCTCCGCACGATGTGTCATTGGCAAGCGTGTTGAATTTAGATGCACCGCCATCACGCACTGGCATCCATCGCTGAGATCAATCGCGGGCATAAAAAAAAGGCGCTGTCACCAGCGCCTTTTTCGTTTGCGTCCAAAGACGCGTCGTGTTCAGCCTGAGCCTTAAGCCTTGGCTGCGTCCACATTGCGCAAACGGATGTGCAACTCACGCAATTGCTTCTCATCCACAGGGCTTGGCGCTTGCGTGAGCAAACACTGGGCGCGTTGGGTCTTGGGGAAAGCAATCACGTCACGGATCGATTCAGCGCCCGTCATCAACGTGACAATGCGGTCCAAACCGAAGGCCAAGCCGCCATGCGGAGGCGCGCCGTATTGCAACGCGTCGAGCAAGAAGCCGAACTTGAGCTGGGCTTCTTCGGGCGTGATCTTCAAAGCGTCAAACACTTTTTGCTGCACGTCCGCGCGGTGGATACGCACCGAACCACCACCCATTTCCCAGCCGTTCAACACCATGTCGTAGCCCTTGGAGATGCACTTCTCGGGCGCGGTGACCATCCAGTCTTCGTGGCCGTCTTTGGGCGCGGTGAAGGGGTGATGCACGGCGGTGTAGCGTTGGCTTTCGTCGTCGAACTCGAACATCGGGAAATCGACCACCCACATGGGGGCCCAACGGTCTTCGAACAAACCGTTTTTCTTGCCGAACTCGCTGTGACCAATCTTGATACGCAAGGCGCCAATCGCGTCGTTCACGATCTTGGCTTTGTCGGCACCGAAGAAAATCAAGTCGCCGTTTTGCGCGCCTGAACGCTCGAGCACCGCGTTGAGTGCCGCGTCGTGAATGTTCTTGACGATAGGCGACTGCAAACCATCACGACCTTTAGACAGGTCATTGACGCGGATGTAGGCCAAGCCCTTGGCACCGTAGATCTTGACGAACTCGGTGTAGGCATCGATCTCGCCACGGCTGATGCCGCCGCCTTCGACAGAGCCATTTGGCACGCGCAGGGCCACCACGCGGCCGCCCTTCATGTTGGCAGCGCCTGAGAACACCTTGAAGTCCACATCGCCCATGACGTCGGTCACTTCGGTGAACTGCAATTTCACGCGCAGATCGGGCTTGTCAGAACCGTACAAGTGCATCGCATCTTGGTAGGTCATGACAGGGAACTCGCCGAGGTCCACACCGATGGTGTTTTGGAACACGCGTTTGATCATGCCTTGGAACATGTCGCGGATTTCTTCCTCGCTCAAGAACGAGGTTTCAATATCAATCTGGGTGAATTCAGGTTGACGGTCCGCACGCAAGTCTTCGTCGCGGAAGCACTTGGTGATTTGGTAATAACGGTCGTAGCCCGCCACCATCAACAGCTGCTTGAACAACTGGGGCGACTGGGGCAACGCGAAAAACTGACCATCGTGCACACGGCTGGGCACCAAGTAATCGCGCGCGCCTTCGGGCGTGCTCTTGGTGAGCATGGGCGTTTCCACATCGATGAACCCGTTTTCGTCGAGGTACTTGCGCACTTCCATCGCCACTTTGTAGCGCAGCATCAGGTTGTTTTGCATGTACGGACGGCGCAGGTCAAGCACGCGGTGTGTGAGACGTGTGGTCTCAGACAAGTTGTCGTCGTCAATTTGGAAGGGGGGCGTGACCGACGCGTTGAGCACGGTCAACTCGTGGCACAACACTTCAATCTTGCCGCTCTTGAGGTTGTCGTTGGTCGTACCTTCTGGGCGTGGGCGCACCAAGCCTTTGATCTGCACGCAGAACTCGTTGCGCACATCTTCGGCCACTTTGAACATGTCGGGGCGGTCGGGGTCACACACCACTTGCACATAGCCTTCGCGGTCACGCAAGTCGATGAAGATGACGCCACCGTGGTCACGGCGACGGTTGACCCAGCCGCACAGGCTCACGGTTTGGCCGTTGAGGGCTTCGGTCACGAGACCGCAATAGTGGGAACGCATTGCCATTTTTAGTTTCTCTTTTCTTCAATTACGGCGGTGTCTGGGGAAACAGCACCCATGGAAATCACATACGTCAACGCTTCGTCAACGCTCATGTTCAGCTCTTTCACTTCGGCGCAAGGCACGACCAAGAAAAAGCCACTGGTGGGGTTGGGCGTGGTGGGCACATACACGCTCATGTGCTCACCGTCTAACTTGCTGGCCACTTCGCCAGAAGGTGTACCGGTTTGAAACGCAATCGTCCACACACCAGGGCGTGGGTATTGCACCAACACAGCTTTGCGAAACGCGTTGCCGCCATCGGAGAACAAGGTGTCAGACACCTTCTTCACGCTGGAATACAGCGATTTGACGATGGGGATTTTTTTGAGCAAACGGTCCCATTGCTTCATCCACCAACGTCCAGCCACGTTAGACACCAAGGCGCCACTCACGAGCAACACCAAGACCAACAAAATCACACCGAGACCCGGCACATGTTCGAGCCAGTAAATGGTGTCGGACGAGGCCAAGTGCAACTTCATCAGCACACCGATGAAGGCGCCATCCAACGAACCGACCAGCCAGCTCAACACCGCCACGGTGATGACCAGTGGCGTCCAGACCAAGAGGCCGGCGAGCAGGTATTTTTTAATTGGCATGAAATGCTTTGTGTTTTTGAAAAATCAGTGGCACGCGCAGCCTGTGGCGCAGCCGCCAGTTGCGGCGGGCGTGGAGGAACTAGCGGCCGAGTCGGCACTGGCACTCGTGCTGGCAGAAGCTGTGTCGCTGGCTGCGGCAGACGTACCAGCGACAGCGGCTGGCGCGGATGTACCGCCCGAGCCACCTTTGAAATCGGTGGCGTACCAACCCGAGCCTTTGAGCTGAAAGCCCGCAGCGGTGAGTTGCTTGGAAAACGTGGGTTTGCCGCAGGCTGGACACTCGGTCAGCGGTGCGTCTGAAATTTTTTGCAGGACGTCCTTGGCATGGCCGCAGGACCCGCATTTGTAGGCATAAATGGGCATGGCGAGACGGATTCGGTAAAACCCTGAATTATAGGTGGCTCGCCCTAAGCCGCCCCCACCAGTTTGTGGTGGCTGGCGTGGGCGTTGCGGATGGCTTGCGGGCCCAAAGACCCCACCAACATGCCCGTCAAACTGGCCAACACACCGGCCAACTGAGCCGGAAATTCACCCCCCGCAGGCGTGAGCAAGAACAGCAACCACGTAAGCAAGCCCAACACCAAGGCAAAGATGGCCCCTTGCGTGGTGGCACGCTTCCAGTACAGGCCAAAGGTCAGCGGCACAAACGCGCCGACCAAGGGCACTTGATACGCGCCCGACACCATTTCGTAAATCGACGAACCTTGCATGTAAATGGCATAGCCCAGCACCATCAAGCTGAACACCAGCACCGTCACGCGCATGGCGCGCAACTCTTGTGCGTCGCTTTGATGGGGGTGGAATTGACGCCAAATGTTTTCGGTGAAGGTCACGCTAGGCGCGAGCAACGTGGCCGAGGCGCACGACTTGATGGCCGAGAGCAACGCACCAAAGAACAACACCTGCATGACAAACGGCATCTGCGTCATCACCAAGGTGGGCAACACTTTTTGCGGATCGTCCGCGATGAGCGCCGTGGCTTGCTCGGGCATGATGATCATGGCGCTGACCACCAAAAACATGGGCACAAATGCAAATACGATGTAGCAAATGCCGCCAATCACGGGGCCGCGCGTGGCCGAGGTGATGTTGTTGGCTGACATGACGCGCTGAAACACATCTTGCTGCGGAATCGACCCCAACATGATGGTGATGGCCGAAGCAAAGAAAAACAAAATATCTTTCATGTTCGGCTCGGGCCAAAACTTGAACAGATCTTGGCTGATCGCCAAGTCAATCACCTTGTCCGCACCGCCCGCCTGCCCTGAGGCGAACACCGCCAAGATGGACAAGCCCACCACCAAGATGATCATTTGAATGAAGTCGGTGATCGCCACCGACCACATGCCGCCAAACAAGGTATACGCCAAGATGGACACCACACCAATGACCATGCCCAGCTCTAGGCTAACCACGCCATCGGACAAGAGGTTGAACACCAAGCCCAAGGCCGTGACTTGTGCCGACACCCAACCGAGGTAGCTGACCATGATGATGAGCGAGCACACCACTTCGACTGTGCGGCCGTAACGCTCGCGGAAGTAGTCGCTGATCGTGAGCAACGTCATGCGGTAGAGCTTGCCCGCGAAGAACAGGCCCACAAAGATCAAACAAAAGCCCGCGCCAAACGGGTCTTCCACCACACCGTGCAAACCGCCGTTCACAAACTTGGCAGGAATACCCAACACTGTCTCGGAGCCAAACCACGTGGCAAAGGTGGTGGTCACGATCATGGCCATGGGCAGGTGGCGACCTGCAATGGCGAAGTCAGCCGAGTTTTGAACGCGCTTGGCCGCCATCAAACCAATGGCGATGGTGACCAACAAATAGACGATGACGAGTGTGAGCAGCACGGGTCAACTCCGCAAAGTGTTTAAAAGAAATGGTGCAAACGCACAAACATTTGCATGGCCAGCAAACCGACCAAGAAACCACCGCCCACCCACATGATGCCTTGCAACATGCGGTTGGTGCGGCGTTGCTCTTCGATGAGTTGTTGCAACTGTGCGTTGCCGTCGTTTTGACGGTGCTTTAAAAAATCGTGCACCAAGCGAGGCAATTCGGGCAAAAGCTTGGCGTAGCGCGGCGCTTCGGCGCGCAATTGGTTCCAGAGCTTCTTGGGGCCAACTTGGTCAAGCATCCATGTTTCCAAGAACGGTTTGGCCGTGCTCCACAAGTCCAACTCGGGGTCGAGCTGACGGCCCAAGCCTTCGATGTTGAGCAACGTTTTTTGCAACAGTACGAGTTGCGGCTGAATCTCGACATTGAAGCGGCGCGAGGTTTGGAACAAACGCATGAGCACCATGCCAAGCGAGATTTCTTTCAGCGGGCGGTCAAAGTACGGCTCGCACACCGCGCGAATAGCAGACTCCAATTCGTCCACGCGTGTGTCCGCAGGCACCCAGCCTGATTCCACATGCAGCTCAGCCACGCGCTTGTAATCGCGGCGGAAGAAAGCGGTGAAGTTTTGCGCCAAGTACTCTTTGTCGTATTCGGTGAGCGTGCCCACGATGCCAAAGTCGAGCAGCACATAGCGGCCAAAGCTGTTGGGTTCTAAGCTCACCTGCAAGTTGCCGGGGTGCATGTCGGCGTGAAAAAAACCATCGCGAAACACTTGGGTGAAAAAGATGGTCACGCCATCGCGGGCGAGCTTCGGAATATCCACGCCCGCTTCGCGCAAGCGGTCAATCTGGCTGATGGGCACGCCCTTCATGCGCTCCATCACCATCACGTCGGTGTGGCAGAAGTCCCAGAAGATTTCGGGGATCAACACCAAGTCCAAGCCTT
>Ga0228700_1000398_pt1 | contig 40531 bp, 55 predicted proteins | sample McNCre317_Aug_MG_FD_178019 | JGI IMG/M metagenome (GOLD analysis project Ga0228700, IMG submission 178019) | Freshwater microbial communities from McNutts Creek, Athens, Georgia, United States - 3-17_Aug_MG | ecosystem: Environmental > Aquatic > Freshwater > Creek | place: USA: Georgia...
CCCTAAACACCCCCATAGGCGACCCCCCACTGCCAGGAAGACCCCCCGGGGGGCACTTGGTAGAGGGGAGAAGGGCAGGAGGAAGGGATTAACCGGATTGGTCCGGGGAGAAGGGTGGAATGAACCAAATAGGGAAGGGGAGAGGGGGGATAGGTATTGTGCCTTGCAACATTAGCGGGGGCGAATGTAGAACATCGGAATGAACCGAGGGAGGAGCATTATATTGTTGCGCAAATAGGGGCTTGACTCGATATGAATGTTGCGCGGGAGAGTAATGAAGGGGGTGTGGGAGAGGGGTTAGGCTATGGGAATGTTGCTGGGAACAAAAGGGGTTCAAATCGGGAAAATCCGTTCGAGGGTACCCTAGGGGCCAAAACCCTCCAACGCGCTCTAGGGGGCCTCAGAGGGCATTTTAGGGCATAGGGGGAAATGCGGAGGCGCTGGGCCGATTGGTGCAGTGCAATATTAGGGGCGGGGAATATTCGCCGGGATGGGTGGGCGAGGGGGGTGGGCGGGAACGGGCCGAACCGGGGTAGTGATTGGGGGGCGGATGGGTAGACAGAACCATGGGCAATCGTTCCCCACCCCCTCCCATTGCGGAGAGGTGCAACGCGGGGCAGGATCGTTCGCAATCCACCCCGCTCCCTCGCCGGTCTCATCTCCCAGTTCTTCTTTAAATTTTTTTTTTTAGGTAGTTGCACGTAGCGAGGCGGGCGAGGGGTTTGAGGCTCCCCGGGGGAGGGGGAGGGGAACGGTTGCGCTCGGCCCTCGCCACCCCTCTAGGGTCATGCGGCACCCATAGGGGGAACGGGGGCGCGGCCCGCACCGACAGAATAGAGAGAACGGGGGCGCGCGCGCACGCGAGGGGCGGGGGAGGCGCGGGATAGGCCATTCTCGCCACGGGGAGGGGGGCAGGAACGCGGAGACGGGGAGGGGAGCGGGGGTAGCCTAGGCGCGGGGGATTTTGGCCCTCTAATGGCCGTTTCCGGGCATTTGGATCAAACCGAGAACAACCTAGGGCAGAAAAAACCCCCTGACGGCGAACCATCCGGGGGCAGGACGCTGGGCAGGAGGGGAGGACTACAACGCGGCGTTCTCTCGGGCGAGGGCCGCGTCGATAGTGGACTGGCGCGCGGTCGGGGTGCGGAGTATTTTCGTGAGGAACTCACGGCCATTGGCATTGCGGAATTCAGCCTGCTCGAACGCGACACATTCGCGGTCATGATCCCCGAATTCCACGCCCCACTGCATGAGAGCAGGCTGGGTGTCGTTAGGGGTAGGGCGGCGCCGGATGATGAGGGTGTAGTAGGTCATGGCTGGACTCCAAAAAAAAAATGCCGGGGAGCAGTCCCCGGCACCTAGATACACGATGATGCTGAGGGCTACAACCCCAATTCGCCCAATAGCGCAGCCGTGTCAATTTTACTGCTCGCCGGGGTGGCGGCCTTCAACGTCTCGATGATCTCCGCGATACGGGGGATGGAGCGGAGAGAGAGTTGCCCAGCGCGGTCCCGGGCGTCGTAAACCGCGCGGGTTTGTTCAGGGGTTGGGGGGGCGGCCTTTTTCGCGGCGGCGGCCTCCAGGGCGTAGAGATGGAACGCTCGGTAAATCACTCCGGACACCGGGCTGGCGCCATCGCCGGAACGCTTGACCCAATCCCCGGCAATGAGGCGGTCGGCGACGGCCCGCATGGCGGCGAGTTTGGTTGCAGCGTCAGTGGCCGGGTCGCCGGACAGGTCCGCCTTGGGGATTGCGGCGGCGTCAGAGATTTTCTGTACTAGGCCATGGGCCATAGCGCGGGACCGGACATCATCGGACAATGCGGAGAGGGTAAGGGTGATTTCCCCGGCACCGGCGACGGTGAAGAGGATTGCCGTTGCGTCGTCATTGACGGTTGCGGAAATGACGGAATTTTTCTTGGACATTGTTTCGACTCCCCGGATCGGTGGCGAGGACCTCCCCGCCGGTTGCCATCCGGTCCTCTCTAAATAGGGACGTGGTTCGGGAATTCAACCCCTGATCTCTCGACAATGGGAGTAAACCCGAACGGTTATGGAGGGGTCAAGAGTCCCTCCCCCGAACCATCCCCCCGAACGATCGGGAGAGGGTCAAGCCATCACCACCCCCGGTTGATCCCGATCGGTCCCTTGGTCGGATTAGGACTATACTTAAACCAACGGCAGGTTTGGGGGAATTGAACTTTTGGTTTGGTTTCTCCCGGGGATATTATGAGTATAACCCCCGGGAGTTATTTCATCCCCTTAAACCCCGGCAACCTAGCCAAATCGAACGGGGTGTGCTATGGTCGGGACGACCAATAGGGGTCAAGGAGTCGGAATACCATGTCTGAAGCTTTCACCATCATCAATCCCGAGCCGAACCGGCTTGCTGCCATCGCGGCGAAGCACGGACTCAAAGCCATCATGAGAGGCTTCCGGCTGAACACAGCCTACACCCCGAAGCGTTGCCGGGAGGTGGCCGAGGCCTTCACCGGGAAGAAGTTCGCCGCCCGGGACTACGCCGGGATGATCGAAGCCATTGACCTCGAACTCGCGAAGGAGGACTGACCCCATGCAAGCACTTATCAATCTCGAACGGGCCTGGATCAAGGCCAGAACCATTGGGTTCTTCGACCTCAGCGACCGGAGCCGTTACGTCTCGTCGGATGCGGAGCGCTGGGCCTCTCTTCGGTTCCCGAAGCCGGGGAAGCCAGAGTTCAAGGTCTATTGCCACAGGTTCGACGTGAGGGAACTCCTCCCGACGACCCGGGGCTTCCCCGACCTCGGCTCGGCACTGGATTATCTCAACCTCTTTCTCGAAGGCACTCCAGCATGAAGACCCTGATCTCTTACCTCCCCTATGCAATCGTCGGGCTGCTCATCGGCCTGTCCCTCGCCCTCTCGGTTTAAGGAAGTTTCTCATGGAAAGTCTGATCCAGATCTTGGTTCGCCGGGATGGTTACACCGAACTCGAAGCGAAGGAGGAGATCGCGGCTTGTCGGAAGGCAATGCTGGCTGTAATCGAAGACGGGGATTTCATCTACGCAGAAGAGATCTTCGAGGACTGGTTCAGGCTTGAACCGGACTATATGGATGAAGTTCTTTTTGGCTAAGCCATCGGCCCACCGGCCTCTCACAGCCCCCGGGTTCATCCCCCGGGGGTTTTTCTTTGCCTGAACCTCCCGGGACATTGACCTAGGGAACGATTGCACCGAGCCTCTAATCGCGCAACATCGCGCGGATATGAAGGACTTCCCCTTATGACTGTCAAATCAACCCCGGCGGCACCGGCTGCCACCCCGGAAATCGAAACCACCCCGACCGCTCTCCCGGAAACCGGCTTCAACGTCGTCCTCTCCGGCGAGTTCCTCGGGAACTTCGAAACCCAGGCCGATGCCGAAGCCTACATTGCCGGCCATGTCCCCGAGGCGATTATCGCCTGATGTATCCCCCGGGGATTGGTCTGGTCTAATCCCCGGGGCTTTCCCCTGCTCTCGGAGTTCCCCAATGGCACAACCCCCGAAATCCCTTTCCCGCGAGTTCCGTATTTACCTCGCCCTCTGGCGTCGGGCCTACGCCCAGCGGAATACCGATCTCCCATCAGTCTCCGTCACCGCGTCGTGTTATGCCTCTGCCCTTGCCATGCGCCGGGGTATGTACCGAGCGATACAGCCCTATCGAGAGGAAGCGATCTTCGACCGGGAACTCTTCCTCGCGGCCGAGGCCTTCGTCATCGGGGTGGTCAAGCCTGAGGACGAACTCTCCCCGCAGCAAGTCGTCTTTCGTCCCAGAGTCGTGCTCTCGGAACTGGAAGCGGAACTCGAGGCTCTTGGACTGACAGAGAAAGACCTCCTCCTCCCGGCGGAAGTGAAGATCGAACAGGAGCTGGTGGAGTTGCAAACCCCGGGGGCTGAGACCAAGCGAGCGACGCCGTTTTATACCAGGGAAGGATGAAGGGGATGAATGAGATCAAGCAGACTGCCGAGCCGGTGGCGTGGATGTATACGTATCCGGGAGACGTGACGCAGTTCCGTGACAGTCGGCCTGCTTGGCCGATCAAGCCGGGCTGGACCGAAACCCCGCTCTATACCCGCCCACCTGCCACCATGCCCGACGCCGAGATTGTCGAGATGCTGGCGGATGAAATACGCGGGACATTGTTGCCTGTGGATGCTGCGGAGAGGTGTCTAGACGCCCTCCGCAACGCTGGATTGATCGGAGAAGAACGATGACCGATGAACTACCGACTGCCGAGCCAGCCCGTGGCATCACCCTCCGTGATTGGTTCGCAGGGCAAGCCTTGAGCGGGCTACTGGCGCACGCATCGGGCCTTCAACAGATGAAGTCGCCCGCAATGGCCTACAAACTCGCCGACGATATGCTTGCAGAAAGGACCAAGCCATGACTGACAAGATCGCACTGGCGGATGAGTTCATCAGGCAGGCATGGACGGCTGCATTCGGCCCAAATCTCAGTAACGGGCAGGTAGAGCAGTTCATCGGCGCACTGCATGCCCTCCGCGCCGAGCCTGTGCCGGATGGGGCGCTTGCGGGGGTGGCCGCCGACCTGATCGAACAGCAGCGGGCGGAGATTGCCGCGTTACAGGCCGAGGTGGCGAAGGCCAATGAAACCGTGCGGCGGGTGCAGGCATCGGCGCGAACGATCGACGCGACCCGCAGCGAGATTTACGCCGGGTACGTCAAGGCTGGAAAGGTCAACACGGAAGCCGTTGCCACGCTGGACAGCGAGCGGGAGGCTAATGCGATCCTGACTGCTGAGAACACCGCCCTCTGCAATCGGGTCGATGCGCTAAAGGAGTCGATGACACGATATATCGCAGCAGTCGAAGCCCTTGGGAAATCTCCATCACACCGCAAGGACAACTATTTTGAAGCCCCGCTGTCAGCAGATGGCGCGATAGAACGCTGGCAGGAACTTGACCGGGCCGGAAAACAAGCCCGCACCGTCCTCGCCAAACACATGGAGATGAAGTGATGTTTTGGAACTCAATCCGCTTTGATATTGAACACATCGACGGCCCCAACTGGCACGGCCCGAACCACACCATGCTGGAGCGTGGGTTCAAACTCGTCCGCATGGGCAGCTACGCCAAGATGTGGAAGCTCTACCGCTATCACGATGGCGGCGGCTGGACCGGGTACACCGTGACCTTCCCTCGGTGGCGGGGGCCGTGGCCAGTTTCTGCCGCAAACGAACCGCGCAGGGAGATGAAGTGATGATCGACCGAACCGCACTGGCGGATGAACTGGAGGATCGGATTGCGCGGCAGGTTTACGAGGCCACGCCGCACAAGGTCATTTCACAGGCCGCAGCGGACGTTACTGGCCTGCCAATGGGGGCAACTATCCCATACGATACATTCCTCGCGGTGGGCGGGAAAGATGAGTATCCACGCAAGATCATCGGCATCGTTCTTGCAGCCCTCCGCGCCGAGCCTGCCAAGCCCGTGGATCGAGAGAAGGTGGCAAAAGCGCTTTACTGCGTGGAAGGCCGAGCCGCTACATGGGACAAACAAGAGGGCGCTCAGTGGGCGCATTACATGGACGAACACCGAGAACACTGGCTCAAACTGGCCGACGCCGCAATCGCAGTCATGGGAGGCAAGTAATGGACAACCTCGATCCTTCGGACCACCTCCCATGACCTGGGCCACCCGCGATCCCCGGACCTACCCCGCTCGCTTCCCCATCCGCCACCGAGAAGCCTGTGCCTCCACCCCTCTCCCGGTCATCTTCGGCGTCTACTCCTCCCAGTCCCAGGCCGAGTCCGAGGCCTTCCTTCTCCGAAAGTACCGCTACCTCATCCGCTCACAGCCCGGGGTCGATCTCTCTCTAACCCGGCTCTGCTCGGCTTACGACTTCAGGACTAAGATCGAGGTCAACTCCTTCGGCGACGCGACACTCCTCCTCCTCGCCAAGCCGAATCCTCTCCGGGAACTGCTCGAACTCAATCCCCAGTTCGCAGACATATACGCCACCGCGTGTCAATAGGGGAAATTCTCTCACCCGCTGACGATACCTATTGACCGAACCCCTCCCCTCAATCATACCTAACCCCGGCAACCAACCACAACCCTGCCACGAAAGGAATTCTCCCATGACTACCCCGGCCAAGACCACCGAGAAGCTCCCGATCACGATGACTGACGGTCGCGTTGTCGAGTTCAACAAGAAGCAGAAGCTCGTCAAGACCTCGACCATCGACGAAGCCGCCGGCACCATCTCGACGCGGCTGGACTTCCTCAACGGCGAGTCGCGGACCTTCACCATGCCGGCGAGCCTGATCCTGCGCTTCGCGGCCCACGGCGCGGAGCAGAAGCTCGGCGACGCCATCGCAGGCGAAACCGACGTGAACGATGCTGTCCTTGCCGTCGATGACCTGATCACCCGCCTGAACGCCGGCGAGTGGAACATCAAGCGCGAGGCCGGCGCCTTCGCCGGGACTTCGGTCCTGATCCAGGCCCTGGTCGAAGCCTCGGGCAAGACCGTCGAGGCCATCCGCGCCTTCCTCGCTCCGAAGTCGCAAGCCGAGAAGCTCGCCCTCCGCAAGTCGAACCAGCTCCGCCCGATCATCGAGCGGCTGGAAGCTGACAAGGCGAAGAACTCGAAGTCCTCGGTCGATACCGACAGCCTGCTCGGCGAACTCGGTCTGGGCGAAGCCCCGGCTCCGGCGGGCAAGACCAAGGGCTAATCCCAGTCCCCTCCGGGGGTAGACTTCGACTCCCTGCTCCCGGCACTAAGGCCCCTGACGATCCCCCCGATCGTCAGGGGTTTTTTGTTGCGTGCAGTGAGGGATGCCCTATTGATATTCCCCGGGAATTATGCCATTGTAATCCCCGGGGCATTCCCGCCCCTTGGAGTCGAAGCAGTGAACATCAACGATTTCCTCAAGCCCGAAGTCTCTGACTTCATCCTCACCCAGACAGACCTGCTCGTAGACCAGGGCATGGACCGGCACACAGCGGAGAGGCTGATCACCAAGATCTCTTCCGTCATCAACGGGGAGTTCTCAGCCCTTCTCGATGCGTTTGAAGACCTGGAAGACCTCGAAGAGCGTGTCTTCTGCAAGACCGGAATGATCGCGTACCTCAACCAATGGCTTGCCGAACGCCTCGTCCACGCGGCACTGAGCCAGACCCTCTCTTTCGAAGTCATCTGCCGCCGGGGAGAAGCCTGATGCTCGATGATTTCTTCGCATCGCTCAACGCTGAGATCGAAACCGAACTCGCGAAGACCAGAGCCGCTTCCAACGCCGAGGCGCTGAAGAAAAAAGCCCACAACATGCGGCTGGACCCGAAGACCCGAGCAGCCGCCGGGGAGGAGTACAAGGCCATCCAGGCCGGAATCGAAGCCGAACAGTGGATGACAGTCTCCACCACGGCGCTGTTCACGGAACAAACCTGCGACGGCTGCGGCTCGGTTCATCAGATCTTCCTCCAGTTCATGGAGTGCCAGCAACTCAAGCGTAAGCCCACGACCCAGCGCTGGGCGCGAGTGACGAAGCCGACATCATGGGACGAACTCCCGAGAAAAACCCTGATCCAGCCCCACCGGACGCATATCTGCTCCGACTGCTGCCAGGACCATGGGTTTTACCTCTCTGCGGCCGAAGCCCTGCTCCCGGCGACTCAAGTCTCCGTCCCTTCCCTCACCTACACCCAGGAGGATATCAATGCCCCGGCCTCTTAAGCTCGACCGCCCGAAGCGAATCGAAATCTACCTCCCGCAGTCGATCTACTCGGCGTTGCAAGAGGAACTCTTCTCCGAACTGGAGGGCAAAGTCCCCCATGGCCGGGCGAGTGAAGTCGTCACGACGCTGGTTAAGAACTGGCTGGCTTCTCGGGGGGCGATCCTATGACAGTGAGCTTCACCTCCCAACCCCAGCGCTCCGACGGGCGGGCTTACGTCCCATGCGAACCTCACCAAGCCACTTCCTGGGCCGTAGTCAAGACGGAGAAGTTCACTTCCCGGGGAATCAAGCGTGAAGTCTCCCGGGTCATCACCCGGTGCAAGACCAAGACCGAAGCCGACGGGATGGTTCAATCCAACAACCGCTCCTTCGCCCCGAAGCCGAGGTCGGAAGTCCGCCAGCTCGGTCGTCGCATCATTCAGTAAAGAAAGGTCCCTGCCCATGCCCTACCTCGTGACTTACAAATCCCCGCCGAAGACCGGGGAGATCAAGACCGAAGGCTCCTCCCGCTTCGAAGATTTCTCCGAAGCCAAGGACTTTGTCGAAGACCTCATTGCCAAGTCCGCGACGAATGTCGAAGTCTGGTCCCTCTATGCGACCCCCAAGATCATCACCGCTATCGAGTGGTGATACCTCCTGGGCGATAAGCCCTCTATCCGAAAGGAAAACCCCAATGCCGAGTCTTACCCCGATCCTCAACGACGAGCCTGAGGAAACCCCTGCCACCTCCATGACGCCTACCCCGGAGCAGTCTGCTGCCCTCGACGGGATGCTGACTTTTCTCAATGACTGGGAGACGGACAAGTCCGATCCCTTCTTCACCCTCAAGGGCTATGCCGGGACTGGTAAGTCCTACTCGATCACCCTCTTGGCAAAGAAGGAACTCCCTGACGGCTCCCGACGGTTTAAGCCCTCCCAGCTGTGCTTCACTGCCCCCACTAACAAAGCTGTTAAGGTGCTCCGGAATTATCTGGACGAAGCCGGACTTACCTCGTCGCCGAGCAGGACGATTTACTCGTTGCTGGGACTGTCCTTACAAGCCAACGGCGAGGTCAAAGAACTATCTAAGCCCGAGGAACCTGTTGACTTATCTGGATATAAAGTCGTCATTGTAGACGAAGCCTCCATGGTCAACCGCTTTCTCATGGATGCCATCCGCGAAGCTTCAGAGAATTGGAACGTCCCCTTCATCTTCATGGGCGATCCGGCGCAGCTCCCGCCAGTCGGGGAAACCACCTCCCCCGTCTGGAAGCTATCCCGAGGCGCGGAGCTGACCACCGTCATGCGGTATGGGAACTCCATGCTGGATCTCGCAACCTCTATCCGAAAGGTCGTGGACTCTCCTTTCCCGTCGGTCAAGATCGTCACAGCCGCCCCGGTGTATCGCTGGGGGAAGGCCGACTGGCTCAACCAGATCGAAGCCAACCTCGAACTCTTCAAATCCGGGGATGCGAAGGTCATCGCCTGGCGGAACGTCACCGTCGATCTCCACAATAACTTCATCCGGGGTCTGATCTACGGCAAGGCCGAAGCCCGACGCTCCCAATGGCTCGCCGGGGATAAGATCGTCGCCAAGGCCCCTCTCAAGGACCTTGAAGACAACACCTTCATGCAGAACGCGGAGGAAGCGACCATCCTCGAAGTCGCCGTCGGAACCCACCCCTTGTTCCGAGAGTTCGAGATCTTCAACCTCCTGGTCGAACACGAAACCGGCCGGAAGTACACCATCCGAACCCTCACCCCCGCCGGCGGCTTCCACGTCTCCAACCGACTGAACGAACTCTCCATGGAGGCCAAGGGCGAAAAGCGCTACAAGTGGAAGGAGTTCTGGCAACTCAAGGAAGCCTTCCACGAAGTCCGCCATGCCTATGCCTGGACGAGCCATATGTCCCAAGGCTCCAGTGTCCAAAAGACGTTCGTGGATTTGGAGGACCTGATGTTGAATAGGAATCGTTCCGAAGCCTTTCGCTCCCTCTACGTCGCGTGCACCAGGCAACGGGAAGAACTCCATATCGCCTAATTCCGCGCAGCTAACGGAATGAGTTGACCATTTCCCCCCGGGTATTTCATATTCAAATTCCCCGGGGGAAATCCCCCTCTGGAGCCTACCAAATGACAACCCAAGCCACCATCCTCCGCATTGCCGAACTCCGGCAGAAAGCCCGAGAGAACTCCCTCACCATCGAGGAGATGAAGGAGGGCATCGCCTTCCTCCGCCAGGAACGCCTCGCAATGCCCGTGACCTCGGCCAAGCCCCGGACCAAAGCCCCGGCACCGAACGCGGATGATCTGCTCTCGGAACTCGGACTTTAACCAACCTCCAACGAAGAAGGAACCTGCCCAATGTTTCTCTACCAAATCCACGCAAACCGCTGGTCTGCAACCGCAGCCCTCTCCGGCTCAATCACCGTGAAGGATGAAGCCACCTCGGTCCAGATCGAACTCACCCCAGACGAAGCCGCGGAGCTCGACGGCTTCGGATCGCGGGTATTCGCCCGGCAACAGAACGCCCTCATCGCCCAGATGCGGAAGCCCCTCGAAACGGCGCTGCTCGCCGACTGGTCCGAGGTGTCGGCATGACCGTCCCCTACTTCCCAGTCGCCATCGACTCCACCACCCTTGGTACCTTCCGCTCTTGCCCGCAGAAGATGTATCGAACCTACCTCCAGCATTGGAAGCCCGCCAGTGAATCAGTCCACCTCATCGCCGGGGGCGCATTTGCAGAAGGCATTGAACAAGCTCGTCGAAGCTTTTACGAGACCGGACTCTCCGCCCAAGACTCAGTTGCTGCCGGCCTGGGAGCGCTGTTGCGCAAGTATGGTGATTTTGAGTGTCCGCCCGACAGTGCAAAATCATTGGAACGCACTGCAGGTGCTCTCGAATTTTACTTCGAGCGTTATCCTCTGGGCGGATCAGGAGCCTCTCCCCTCCGCTTCCCGGATGGACGGACTGGAATTGAGTTCTCTTTCGCTCAGCCTCTCCCGATCAATCATCCAGTCACTGGAGACCCTCTACTGTACACTGGCCGAGCCGACATGCTCGCGGAAGCCTACGGCGGGGTCTACGTCGTAGACGAGAAGACGACCTCCTCCCTCGGGCCTAGCTGGGCGAAGCAGTGGGAAATGCGGAGCCAGTTCACCGGGTACTGCTGGGCGGCGCGGGAGTTCGGCCTGAACCCCGCCGGCGTCATCATCCGGGGGGTGTCGATCCTCAAGACCAAGTACGACACGATGGAAGTCCTCTCGTACCGCAGTCCCTATGAAATCGACCGCTGGCTGGACCAGACCTGCCGCGACATCGAGCGCATGATCCAGTGCTGGAAGGACGGCATCTGGGATTACAACCTTGATCACGCCTGCGCGGAGTACGGCGGTTGTTCCCTCCAGTCCATCTGCAAGTCCTCGGACCCGGAAGCCTGGCTCAAGACCTACTTCACCCAGCGGGTCTGGGACCCTCTCGCCCGGGAGGAAGTCACTCTCGAAGCCTACAACGCGAAGTTGGCTTCCTTCCATGTCTGACTCCTCCTCTTCCCGGGATTGGTGGTTCCAGGGCTACTCCATCACGACCGATCACCCGGCCAAGCCCATGGCCCGATCGCTCGCTTGGATGTGCATGACCTGTGCCACCCGCTATGCCGTAGTCAAGTCCTGGATCAATGGCCGGCTCCAGCCGTATCAATTCATCCATGGCTGCTGCCCACATTGCGAGGGGAACAAGTTCCTCATCCCGGGAAGCCTCGAATGCGTGACTCTCGTCGGCTGGGCCATCCCGATCGAAGTCCTCGCGTATCAGCTGGAATACGAACTCCAGTTCCTCGACTCTCCTCATCACCCGCATAACCAGGAATCTTCCCTATGACCCTCGAACTCAAGCCACCCTTCACCCTCCCTGGGGTCAACGTCCTCTTGATGGGGCCTTCTGGCACCGGAAAGACCTACTCCATCGGAACCCTCGTGGACCAAGGGGTAGAGGTCTTCTACCTCGCCTTGGAGTCCGGCATGGAGTCCCTTCTCGGTTACTGGACCGATCGCGGGCAGCCCATACCCACCAACCTCCACTGGCACAAGGTCGCTGCCCCAACCTCCTCCTTCGCGGACATGATCCAGAACGCGAAGAATATCAACATGCTGAACCTCGACGCCCTGGCCAAAATGTCGGACCCGAACAAGTCCAAGCACAACCAGTTCGTCTCCCTTCTCGAAGCTCTCAACAACTTCCCCGACGATCGAACCGGGGAGAAGTTCGGCCCGGTCAATCTCTGGGACCAGACCCGCGTTCTCGTCGTGGACGGCGCGACTGGCCTGTCCCAGTGCGCCATGGCCCTTGTCGTCGGCGGGAAGGCCGTTCGGAACCAGTCCGACTGGGGCATCGCGCAGGACCAGTTCGAGAAGCTCGTCCGCATGATGTGTGACAACTGCCCTTGTCACTTCGTCCTCCTCGCCCATGTCGAGCGTGAGACTGACGAAGTCCTTGGTGGGGTGAAGCTCATGGTCTCGACCTTGGGCAAGAAGCTCGCCCCGAAACTCCCAGCCATGTTCTCCGATGTGATCCTGACCGAGCGGCAAGGTGACAAATGGACCTGGAACACTGCGTCGGCAATGGCTGACGTCAAAACTCGGAACCTTCCGATCAAGTCCGACAACGTCCCGACGTTCAAGACCATCCTCGAAAAGTGGGCTTCGCGCAATGCTGCATGAAATCCTCGCCTTCTGCACCAAGCACTCCATCCCCGTCAGCCGCTTCGGCCGGGATGCTTGCAACGACCCCAGGCTCGTCTCGGACCTCCGCCTCGGCGCTCAGCCCCGACCGGCCAAGATCGCCAAGATCCGCGCCTACATGGCCAATTACGTTTCCAAATAGCCTGCCCAGGGACGACAGGTTATCTCTGCTAAGTCCCAGAACCAACCAACCTCAATCAAGGAACTACTCTCATGACTTTCGATCCTGCAACCTTCCTCAACACCACCTTCACCGAAGCCAACGACACGAAGGTCATCCCCGTCCCTGCCGGCGAATACCTCGCCATCTCCGAGAAGGTCGAGATCAAGCCCTGGTCGTCGAAGGACGGCTCGAACTCCGGCATCAAGCTCGAGATCGTCTGGGACATTCAGGACGAGAATGTCAAGGCCCTGATCGGCCGCGATGTTGTCAAGGTCACCCAGCAGCAGATGCTCGACCTCACCGACACTGGTGCCCTCGACCTCGGCAAGGGCAAGAACGTCGGCCTCGGGCGCATCCGCGAAGCCCTCGGCCTCAACACCCCGGGCGAACCCTTCGCCTTCGGGATGATCCAGGGCCGCATGGCCAAGGTCGCTGTGTCCCACCGGACCTACAACGACGAGATCTTCGCGGAGATCAAGAAGATCGCTTCGGCGAACTAATACCCTTCCCCAACCTTGGCCCGGAGTTCCCCCACTCCGGGCCTTTTTTCCCTTCGGAGTTCCTGCCATGGCCTATGCCCAGTCCACCCTCGACCTCTTCCGCCTCTCCCTGAACACCGCCACCGAGCAAATCCACGATGCCCAGGTCAAAGCCGGCTGGTACCGCGACCCCAAGACCAGTCGGAAGATCCAGCGCAACGTCATGGAGATGCTCATGCTGGTCACGACGGAAATCGCTGAAGCCGCGGAAGGCTATCGCAAGTCCCTCCAGGATGACCATCTCCCCGATCGCCCGATGATCGAAGTTGAACTGGCCGACACCCTGATCCGTATCTTCGACCTCGCTGGGTACCTCGACCTTGACCTCGGTGGGGCAGTGGTCGACAAGCTCCTCTACAACCTCACCCGGGCGGATCATACCGCCGCTGCCCGCTCCGCCCCCGGCGGCAAGTCCTGCTAACTAGGAGATACTACCATGCGATTGATCCCCCGCGATAGCCTCATTATCGCCCCGAACCGCCAGCGGAGAGAGTTTGAACCGGATGCGTTGACCGACCTCGCTAACTCGATTTCGTCTCGAGGGCTAATGCATCCAATCGTGGTTCGGGAAACCCCCGCCGGGCCGGTTCTCGTGGCCGGTGAACGCCGATTGCGCGCTCTCGATACTCTCGCCCTACTCGGTTCGCCAACGCGTTGCAATGGGCTAGAAATCGACCCTACGACCATCCCCGTCATCTCCCTTGGCGAACTCTCTCACCTCGAAGCTGAAGAGGCCGAACTCGATGAAAATCTCCGTCGTCAAGATCTCTCCTGGCAGGAACGGTCGGAAGCCCTTGCGCGTCTGCATCGACTGCGTATTGCTCAAGCCAAAGCTGCCGGGACAACCCACTCGATCGCGGATACGCTTCGTGAAGTCGAAACGACTGACTATACGACTGACCGCCAGTCGATCCTTCTCGCCGACCACTTGGACAATCCCCTTGTCGCCGGGGCCAAATCTGAAAAAGAAGCCTTCAAAGCCCTCAAGCGCCAGGAGGACAAAGCCAAGTCTGAACGGCTGGCGGAAGTTGTCGGTGCTTCTTACAACTCATCCGTCCACAACCTTCATCACACCGACTGTCTTGATTGGCTGGCCGGATGCCCTGACAATACCTTCGACGTCATTCTCACAGATCCGCCATATGGGATGAATGCCCAGGGCTTTGGCGATGGTGGGGGGACGATGGTCAACTCCGAACACCACTACGACGACAGCCCCGAGGCCTGGCGCACCCTCATGACGGCTTTCATCCCCGAGGCTTTCCGCGTCGCCAAGCCCCAGGCTCACGCCTATGTCTTCTGCGACTTCGACAAGTTCCACGAACTCAAGACCATCATGCAATCCGCTGGGTGGTACGTCTTCCGCACTCCGCTGATCGTCCACAAGCTCGGCTCCGGTCGAGTCCCTCTTCCTGAACACGGACCTCGTCGCCAGTATGAAACCATCCTCTATGCAATCAAAGGGAACCGTCCGGTTACTGGTATCTACTCCGACGTTATCTCTTGCCGTCTGGAGGAAAATCTCGGTCATGGCGCAAACAAGCCCGTCGAGCTTTACGTCGATCTCCTTAAGCGCAGTACCCGGCCCGGCGATACGGTCCTGGACGCGTTCGCTGGTTCCGGCACTATTTTCCCTGCAGCGCATGCGTGCAAGCTATACGCCACAGGACTGGAAATGAGCGCCGAATACTACGGCATCAGCGTCGCCCGGCTCAACGCCCTCGACGACGAACCGGCTTTCGTCTGATGCGTCGTGTCATCATCGAGTCGCCCTTCGCCGGCGATACCGTCCGCAACATCGCGTATGCCAGGGCCTGTGTCCGCGACTCCCTCCTTCGCAAAGAATCCCCCTTGGCCTCTCACCTCCTCTACACCCAGTCCGGTATCCTCGAAGACCTCGTCCCAGAAGAACGCTCCCTTGGCATCCGGGCTGGTCTCGAATGGTCCTTCCACGCTGACGCCATCATCTTCTGCCTCGACCACGGCTGGTCCACTGGTATGCACGAAGCCCTTCGCTATCACCGGGGCTTCCACAAGACCATCGAATACCGCTACCTCTATGCCACTTCCCAGGAGTCTGCCCCTCATGATCCCCTCCGGCCCATCGAACGCCAAACTGATGATAGTCGCGGACTGCGTGTCCTACCGGGATCTTCAGACCAAGACAATCCTCTGTGACCGGGAGTTCGACAAGCTCCTAGCCGAGGCCGGCGTCATCCGGTCGCAAACCTTCGTCACCGCCCTAATCCGGGAGCAAGTCAATGGACAAACCTTCGACACCCAGGTCGCACAGACCAAGCGCGAAATCACTCCTGACCACTCCCCTCTTCATGATCGTTACGTCAAGCGTTCTGTCCTGGCTGGTCTTGATCTACTCAATCAAGACATTGATCTCGTTCGCCCGAAGATCATCTTGGCTTTGGGGAATGGTCCTCTCTTCGCTCTCTGCGGTCGTTGGGGGATAAAGTCCTGGCGCGGCTCCATCCTCACCTACACCACACCGAAAGGTCACACCTGCTATGTTATTCCTACTTACCCCCCGAGTTACATCTACGGCGTTTGGAAGGATCGAAACATCGCTATCCACGATGTACGAAAGGCCTGGACTGCTGCAAACCATGCTCAGCCTCTCCGACCCCCGGAGTACAACTTCATCATCGAACCGTCTTTTCCCGAGGCTGCTCGCACGCTTCAGTCCCTTCTCACTCGGGTTCGATCGGGACCGGCAAAGCTATCGGTTGACATCGAAACACGCGGCGGGCATATTGCTTGTCTCGGTTTGGCTTGGTCTGCCACTGACGCGATCTGCATCCCACAGATGAGGGCAGTGGTCCAGGAAATGCCGAACTGGCAAACCCGCATCCACTACTGGCGGGAAGAGGAGGAAACCTTCCTCACCTACCTCCTCTACCAGCTTCTCACCCATCCGAACTGCCAGGTCATCGGACAGAACTTCATCTACGATGCGCAGTATATCTACCGACACTTCCACTTCATCCCGAACTTCGCCCGGGACACCATGCTTGCCCAGCACTCCATGTTCTCTTCCATGCAAAAGGGCCTCGATTTCCTCTCCTCCATGTACACAGACTTCCATGTCTACTGGAAGGACGAGTCTAAAAACTGGGACCCGAAACTCGGAGAACGCCAGCTCTGGATATACAACTGCAAAGACTGTGTCGTCACTTACGAAATCGACGAGGCCCAGCAATCCGCCATCGACGCTTTCACTGCCACCACCTGGCCCGAACTCCGGGAAGTCCATGACTTCCAACAATCCCTGTTCTACCCCGTTCTCCAGACCATGATCACTGGCATCCGAACCGACAATGAACGGAAGGCCGAACTCTCAGCCGAACTCCATTCCGCCATTCAATCCCGAGAGGCCTGGCTCACCGACCTCCTCGGTTTCCCTCTGAATATCCGATCCCCGAAGCAAATGCAGGATACGTTCTACCGGCTCCTGGGGCAGAAAGAGGTCAAAAAGCGGAGCAAGAACGGCGCCTCGGTCACTACCGACGACTCGGCTTTGGAAACCATTGCTACCCGCGAACCGCTTCTCAAGCCCCTCTGTGACGTTATCCGGGAACTCCGAAGCCTCGGGGTCTTCCGCTCGACCTTCCTCGAAGCCCCGGTCGACCACGACCAGCGCATGAGGTGTTCCTTCAACATCGCCGGAACGGAAACCTACCGTTTTAGCAGTTCTGAAAACGCCTTTGGCTCGGGCATGAACCTGCAAAACATTCCAAAAGGAGACGATTGATGACCTCCTCCACCGTCCTCGCCCATCAGGCTCTTCCCAACATCCGCAAGCTCTTCATCCCTGACCCGGGCATGACCTTCTTCGACATCGATCTCGACTCGGCCGACCTCCGCATCGTTGTCTGGGAGTCAGACTGCGTTGAGATGAAACAAATGTTCGCCGAAGGTCTCAAGCCCTACGTCGAAGTCGCTAAGGAATACTATCGTGACCCAACTATCACCAAACACCACCCTTCCTACAAGCTATTCAAAGCCCTCTGTCATGGCACAAACTACCTCGGGACTCCAGCAGGTCTGGCCGGACGAATTGGCCTCGATGTTGCTGAGACAGAAAAAATCCAGAAGTGGTATTATGAGCATTTCCCGGAAATCAGAACTTGGCAAGACGCTCTCTGCTCTCGTCTCAGGTCTGATCGCTATGTCGAAAATGTCTTCGGCTACCGCATCTGGTTCTTCGATCGAATGGAAGGCACCATCTTTAACCAAGCTGTTGCTTCAATCCCTCAATCTACCGTTGCCTGTCTCATCAATCGAGGCTATCGAAATATCCATGATAACGAAGAACAAATTCAAGTTCTCCTTCAGGTTCACGACTCCCTCGCAGGGCAGTTTCCCACACACCTTCGCGACGAAAGTGTCGATAAGATTGTTAACCACTGCTCTGTTCCGCTACCTTATGCCGAACCCCTAACCATCCCGGTGGGGATCGTGACGAGTGAACACTCTTGGGGGAGCTGCGGCTAATGGCTCGTCGGCATTTTGATAACTGGATCTCGGCATTCATGGACTACGCGTCCTTCTCCGAGGCTCCGAAGCACATGCACTTCTGGACCGCCGTCTCTACCATCGCCGGGGCACTTCGCCGACGCGTCTGGGTAGACATGGCGTATTTCAAGTGGTATCCGAACTTCTACGTGATCTTGGTCGCTCCACCCGGCATCGTGTCTAAGTCCACGACCGCTTCCATCGGCATGTCTCTGCTCAAAAAGGTCCCGGATATAAAGTTCGGCCCAGACGTCGTGACCTGGCAAGCCCTCGTCACTGGCTTCGCCGAGTCCACTATGTCCTACGAGTACGAAGGAGAGTTCCATGCCATGTCTGCCCTCACCATTGAGTCGTCCGAGTTTGGAAACCTTCTTAACCCTAAGGACGTGGAGATGGTGGATCTCCTGGTCTCCCTTTGGGACGGGAAGCAAGGATCATTCGAAAAGAAAACTAAAGGCTCTGGTTGTGATATCGTGGAGAACCCCTGGATCAACCTCATCGCCTGCACGACTCCAGCTTGGATCGCGGGTAATTTTCCTGAGTATATGATCGGTGGGGGATTTACCTCCCGCTGCGTCTTTGTCTACGCCGACAAAAAGGCGAAGTACGTGGCCTACCCAGGCCAGCACGTCCCCGACAACATGCGGCAAATCGCCCAGAACCTCGTCGAGGATCTGTCCTTCATCTCGATCCTGACCGGTCCCTACCGCCTGACCCCAGCAGCCCTCAAATGGGGGAATGACTGGTATGAAGCCCACTACTCCGCCAAGCACATCCACCTCGACGACGAACGCTTCGGTGGCTACCTCGCACGCAAGCAGACCCATATCCACAAACTCGCCATGATCCTCGCCGCTGCTGAATCCGATCGCATGTTCATCGAAGCCGAGCACCTCGCCATCGCCCACCAGATGATTACCGACCTCGAACCCGACATGCAGTTCGTCTTCTCCAAGATCGGCAAGTCCGAGGATGCTGTCTACGCCGAGCGTCTGATCTGGTACGTCGTCAAGCGCGGCGGGTGCCCGTACTCCGAGGCCTATCGCTTCGTCCACTCCCACTTCCCGAAGATGCAGGACTTCGAAGCCGTCATCACCGGAGCTGTCCGCACCGGGTACCTCATCCTCCGCCAACAAGGCACCGAGATGACCCTGCTTCCAGGCCCGGCGGCATTGGCTACAGGGTCTAAGCCCGAGGCATAAGAAAACCCCCGGGGATTATTAAACCGTAATCCCCGGGGGTTTCAAATCTTTGAATTTCCGAATTTTCAGACTTTCGCAATCCCCTGCCGCAGCGTCACCCCGAGCACCGCCGTGACCGCCAGCTGGATCGCCTCCGACAGACTCGCATCACCAGACAGATACTGCCCAACGGCAGTCAGGATCGCCAGCCCGGCGACTATGTAAGTCTTGTATCCGCTAAACATTTCCATTCTCCTTCTTCAGATTTTCCCGCCGGCTTGGAAATAACCCAGCGGGTGTCCTCCAGTCATCTGGAAGTGCGGGAGTTCTTTGAACCGCTTCCAGGCCCCGGACCACTCAAACCCATGGGAGATGAAGATATCCGCCATCTTCCGCCACTTCGGACTGGTGCCGGACCAATCAATCTTCCCGGCCTCGACCACGTACACATCCAGCGCCACCCGATACTGGTGAAAGCTCTGCCCGGGTTTCGCCCGGGTGACAATCTTCCCCGGTTTCGTCCGGCCCTGGGCGTACAGCTCCGCCTGCTCTTCCCCGGTCCGGTAAGTGCAGGTCACCAGGGTGTCGATCCCCAGCCGCTTGCACTCCGCCAAAGCCTCGTTCGCCGCGACTTGCACCGTCGGGAGAAGTTCATGAACCGCTCTTCCCATCGGGGGTCTCCTTTCCAGTCTTGTTGAACTTCGTCTCGACCCAGCGGACGAAAAGCAGGTCCAGCCCATACGGCCCGAGGTACGCTGCTAGGATCGCCGCTGAACTCGTCATTGCCGGGGGGAACTCGAACCAGGTACAAATCCCAAGCGCCATCCACCCCATGCCCAGGGCGATGCACACATCCCAGAAAACGGCCCAGTCCAGAGGCTTCACCTGCCCGGACTGGGCCAGCTTCGCTCGGTACATCAGCCTCCCTAGCATACCAGCACCTCCGGTCCAGATATACGGCACGAGTTCCTGAGAGTTGAATGGATAGTCAGACATTGAGAGTTCCCCCCAGGGACAGGTCAGATATCAGCGGTGGTCCGCTTGCGGGCACGGTGTGGAGGGGTGGGAACCTCGTCTTCCTCCACAGCTTCAGGCTTCTCCGTCAGCTTCTTGAACACCTCGTACTCCTTCGTGTCCTGTCGAAGGCTCACGACCAGCGCCTCGACCTCGACCATCGGCCGCTGCATCAGATACGCATACACCCCGTCCAGGGTCTTCGTAGGGACCACACCGAAAGACATAAAAACTCCTGTGATTAAGCCAAGAACCAGGTCGACGTCCCAGTATCCCAGATCGCCCGAATGACAGTATTCGCTGCGATTGTTCCCGGGAACCCTGAGGTCGTCCCGGTCCAGGTTAGTGTCGTGATCGCCTTTGTAAAGCAGATATGGCGCAGGTCGCCATCGGCAACGGCGGTGGGGAGGGCCACGGTCAGGGCGGCGAGGGCACCGACGGGGTTGATGATCGTCCTGGAGGTAGTCGCACCGAGCGTTACCGTTGCACCATCGGCGGGGGCCACAACGGTTTTGGATAGGGTGATTTCCAGCCCCCCGTAGGCGATATTCCCCGCCACGCCCACCCCACCGCCGACACGTACCGCACCGGTGGTCACAGACGTTGCTGATGACGTGGAGGTAGTCGAAACCACGCCATTGCCCCGGAGCATGAAGTTCGTGATCGAAATGCCGGAGAGGTCAATCCCCTGGCTTACTGTCGGCGTGCCGGCCCCAGTGACCTTCATCACGGTCCCGGTGGTTTCGATCGGGAAGTGCCCACCGTTGTCGTCGATCTGGAGGCCGTTCAGGAACCCGGTCGTCGAACCAGTCGAGACCCAGAGACCGGCGTCCACCAGCGTCCCATGGACCGCGTGATCCGGCCAGGGAAGAGACACCAACGGCGACACGATCAACGGAGCCGTCACAGTCGCTTCGACGCAGACATTCGACTCCAGGCCGATCGACGCCCGCCAGTAAGTCGCTCCGGGCTTCAACCACGACACAGCCCCGAGGCCATAGAGCGTCCCTGCCGGAGTCCCCAAGACCCCGCCGTCGTTGTAAGCCGTATCGGCCACGAAGTATCCAGCCGCATAGTACCGATAGGCGTTTGTTGCGCTGGTCGCTCCGGTCATGTGCAGGTGGGCCGACAGCGCATTCCGCCCATCGTTCACCGTCGCCCCGCCGAAGTAGTGCGAGACGTTCGAAGCCGAAGGGATCTGATCCCCGGGACTTGCCGTCGAGACCGCTGCATCAGAAGTTAGCCGAATGTTTGACGCCAGCCCGTAGAACAGATCCGTCGTATCGACTGGAATCGACCCCGATGCCGCCAAGGTATAAGCATTCCGCACCGTCAGCGTCAGCTTCGCATAGTTCGCGGTAATCGCCGCAATGGCTGCGTCCACCGTGTCGATCTCGGCATCGACGTAGAACTTCGTCGCAGCGTCCTGGGGGTTCGTCGGATCAGCCACCTCGATCAGCTTATGCGCGTTCAGCGAAATATCTGCCGTGACTGTCGACTGCCCATCCCGGCACAATGCCGTGCTCAGAGCATTCGCCAGATCATTCACCGTCGCGTTGAAGTACGTCGAACTGATCGTGTTCCCAGACACTGCCGGGAACGTCGGAGGACTCGGAGGGGAATAAGCCCCAGAACCGTCAAAAGGCATTGTTACTTCTCCTGGGCTTTCGCGCGAAGGTACTGGGTGACAAGGTTCTTCAAGGCTGCGGAGGGGAGCTTGGCTCCGGCCTTCTTCAGCTCCGGATCATGGCGGATATTGGCCAGGATATCATCAGCCGTCGAGCCGATCTTCCCGTCGATCATGGCCTGGGTGATGCGCTTGATCCCCGGGGTATAGGAGAGGATGCCGGCAGTTCCCAGCAACGCCGGGACAGTCAAGGCCCCGGTCACCCCCGCAGCCGCTCCGCCGAGACCTGTCGCTGCCGCAGCCGTAGCCAGACCCACACCGCGAAGCGAGCCTTCCCGGTTCGGGCGGTCACCAAGTGTCCTCTCCGCGTCCATTGCGGGTTTCTGATCCAGAGCCTTCCCTCGGGAAAAGTCCCTCGGAACCCCGGCGTCTCGCTCAGCCGGCGACATGCGACGGATACCGGAGATGTATTCCTTCGGCGAAGGCACCCCTTCTGCCGCCACTGATGGCCCAGTACCCGAGGCCACGTCCAGCCGAAGCTGCCGGGCATAGGCTTTATTCAGGTTCTTCAACCTCGCCCCAGCCGCCGGGTTGTTCTTCGCCACGAGGTTATCAGCCTCCCGGCCAAGCTCCTCGACGATCCGCAAAGCCTTCTGCTCCGCGACTGTCTGGGTTTCGTTATCACCCTTTGCTCCAAGGCTCCGCATGACAGTTCGGAGTTCTTCGTTAAACTGCCGATAACCCTCGCCGTCGAACTTCCCACCCTTAGTCAGGTAGTCCAGGGCATTCTGGATATTCCCCCAGATAGCAATGCGGTCGTCAAGCCCCTGGCCGAGGTTCTGAGTCTCCCCGAGGAAGAGATCTCGCAGCGCCTTGACCTTCCCGGTGAACTCCTTACTCACAACCCCTTGGACATGGGGACGCAGAGTTTCATACCCTTCCGTCAGTGCCTTATGAACATGATCGTTCATTTCAAACCCAGGTTTGACGTTATCCGGAACGGTCTTTCCGATCAGTGCCAGAACCTCTGCGGCCTTCTTCTTCGACCATTGCTGGAAAGTTCCTTCCCGAACCCCCCGGACACCCGGAATGTCTTGGAGCAGACCCTCCAAATGGCCGAGACCAGCCCGCTGGAATGTCGTTAGGTCGACTGGGGGGATTTCGGCCTTCCCGCCAGTGTTATCCAGACCCAGATGCTTCTCGATCAGTGCAATGCGGGATTGCAGAACATCGTCCGGCTCATAGGGGCTTTGCTTCAGCTTCGGATTTGCCAAGATAGGCTCTGCCGGCTCAGCCTTCGGCGCGAGTTTCTCCAGCTCCGGGTGTTTCCGAAGGATACCCTCCCGAGTTGTCGGGAAGTTCTCTTCCCCTATTTGGAGGAGCTTTTGCTGGGCTTCGATTGAGGCCTTCCCAAAGCCCCGAGCGGAAAGGAGACCCTGCTGGGCCGCTTTGTTCTTCTCCGCGATCGCTGCGATTGCCGCGTCCTGCTTCCCTCGAAGGGCCTCCATCGAACCCTCGGCATTCCGCTCGTCCAAGGCATAGTTCGCCTTGGCGTTGCGGTTGGCGGCTTCGATTTCAGCTTCCTTGGCCGCATTCTGGGCACGCAGGGACTCATTCAGCGTGAGATGCTGTTGGGCCTTTGCCTGAACCTTTCGAAGTCCGGCTTCGTCCAGTCCCTGGAGTTCCACGGGCAGGGCTGCAAGGTTATCTTCCCGAGGAGAGGGGAGGTCAAATCCCTTCGAATGGAGCAAGTCCTGGATAGCTTGATCTGTTTCGGGGGCGAGGAACCCTCGTGCGCCTTTGATCGCCCCCCGACCGAGAAGGCTCGCCCCGCCACCAAATGCCACACCCTCCAGGCCAGCTCCCAGGGCATCCTCCGGGTTGGCTTCGTTGAACCCTTTCACCCCCCCGTAAGCCGCATTCGCCGCTACGTCCGCTCCGACCTTGCCCATGCCTGCCCGAGTCAAGGCCCCTTCCACCCCTGCCGTCGGGGCCAACGACCCGAGGATATCCCCAGCCAGAGCCGACTTCGGGTTCTCTTCATCCGCGAGGTCTTTGGCAAAGCGCCCTTCCCGACCAGCGAAGAGAGCCGGTAGGCCCGCCGACCCAGCATTACCAGCGTTCATCAAGAAGGTGCCAACGGGGGACTTAGCGGCATCGGCAGCCATCTGCCCCATACCCTCAAGCTGACGCTCCATCGGTTGCAGGCCCGTGAGCTTGTGCCCAGCATTGAAATCCGCCACAACCCGATCTGCGCCATAGTCATACTGCGGATCGACGTTGAAGCCCGCTTCCTTATCCGCCTGACGCCGGACGTAGAGATACATATCCTTGGTCAGTTTCCCAACCGGAACGGAATTGATTGCCCCGATGACCTTGGCTTCGTACCCTTCCGGATAGGGGATGACCTTCTTCGTTCCAGAGAGCTTATACCCTTGCTCCGGGGCATCGGGTTCAGCGGACAAGCCCCCGGCACCAACTCCATACATCTGGGGGAACGCCTGCTCCAGATTGCTGAGAGCTTCCTGAACCTTGACATTCGCCGGCCCCGCGATCGACCGAGCCTTTTGAATCTCTGCCGCCAGTCGAATGGCCTTCGCCCGCTTCGCCGGGGCGTCATCCGAAGCCGTGGGCACCAGACCGGCTGCCAGGCGCTTGACCTGATCCGCTTGGGCTGCTGCACCAGTGGCAAGATAAATTGTAGACTCCAAGATCGGCCCATAGGATTGCTCCACGACCTGCCGCTGTGAGGATTGCAAGGCTCCCTTGTACTGCGAAGGGACCTTATCCCCAAACAGCGCCTCGGCCATTCCGGGTTGTTCCGCCTTCGGGTCCTTCCTCACCGCTTCCTGGATGATCTTCAGGTTCGTCATCAACGAGATGGCATGGCCAGCGGCAGTTTCGGCCTGGGCAGAAGCATCCACCCCCTGGTTCGCCGCGCGGTTCTTGGCCTTGAAGTCAGCTTCCTGCTGTGCAATCGCCTCCCGGCGACGCGCAAGGTCAAGCTCCTCAGCGGCTCGGGTATCCTGATTACGACGGATATCCAGCCCGTCCTGCGCCTGCTGATGTGCCTGGACGCGTGCAGGGTTCCCCTGCATAGGGACGGCACCCGGAAAAGGTTGTGGCTGAACTTGAGGGGCCGGAGGCTGAACCTTCAACCGAGCAAGGACTGCTGGATCAGTGATTTCAGGCATTCACTTGCCCTCCGGGTTGTCGAAGATCCGACCGTTGATGTTGTAGTAAGTCCTTCCAGTCGCGTGATCGTAGATCGGCGCAGCCGTAGTCGCCCCCCTGATCGCTCGGCCTTCTTGCCGAGCGCCTTCCAGGATCTGCTGTGAGCCTTGAGGGGCCAGCTGACTCTGCATAGCCTGCCGGATACTGTCGTAACTCGGCAGCGGGCGGGAAGTCTGATAAAGAGGTGTTCCCTTTTCATCGGCCAGGGGGAGGCCCTGGGCCGCCACCTTCCCCGCAATCGCCGGCCCATTCAGGACCAAGTTCTGCCCGGCCTCGTCGGGAACGAGAGTATCGCTCTGGTAATCCGGGGCCTTCATCTGCCCGGATTGAAGGTCCGAGCCACGAACATGGTAAGGCCCATCCATCATCCAGGTGTTGTTCTGCTGCTGCTGCCGGGTGATCCCGGCCACGACAGGTTTCAGATCCTCTTCCAGGAGTGGATTGCTTCCGTACTTCGACCAGAGTTCCGTCGACGACATTCCTCCCTGGAGATCCTTGGCCAATTCCGCCTGGGAGTCTCGATATGCCGCAGTCTGTTGCGCCAAGATATCCGCCTGCTGCTTCGTCGCGTCCTTCTCCATGGACTTTCCAGCCCAAGCTTGGAAGATCTGTGCGACGGGTTGTAGCCAGGATTTGTAATCATCGTGCTGTGTCAGCGCCTGGCCGAGCATCGTTTCGGCTAGTTTCTGCCGCATCAGTGCCTCGGCCGTCTGGGCTTCGAACCCCGTCGGCTTCGCCCACTTCTTCGGCGTGATGTTGACGGTTGGAAGAGCGGCAGCCATCACAATGCTCCGTAGTTGACAGTTTGATACCCGAGAACCACCGGCCCGAGGGCTTCAGGCTTGATCCCCGCAACTTCATCCGCCATGACGCCGACGGAGGGTTCACCCCAGAGGTAGTTGTAGGAGTAAATCCCAAGCCCATCATCCCGAACTGCGAGGAGCTGGATATTCTCCTTCAGCCTCCGGTCGGAGAACTTCGTCACAGCGCTGGCCCCAATCGTGCCAATCGCCCCCAGAGCAGCATTCAATGGGTTCGCAGCCATTTCAGCCTGATACTGCTTCAGCGCCGCGTTGTACTGGTCATTCGTGGCTTGGTAGACCGGAGCCGCCCCGATCTGCGCCCCAGCAGTCACGTTCCCGAACTGAGGTGTCGTGACTTGGTTCCCAGACCGCAGTGCATTGAGCATATTCAGCGGCTGGTTCTTGAAGTAATCCGCTTCCTGAACCGCCTGTTGTTGCGCCTGGTTCTGGAACTGCGCACTCGCCAGCCCACGATTGAAGACGTTCTGCTGCTCCTGATCCCCGGCAAGCAGCGCCGAAGTCCGTTGGTCGTTCTGGGCTTTGTTCAAGATCTCCTGACTATGCCCATAAGCATCCGAGCCGACTTGAATGCCCTGGTTCGCCAGCTGGGTGTTCAGCGAGGCCTTGTCGTGGTCCAGATAGGGCTGCAGCCGGTCCATGTACGCCGAGGTGATCTTGTCCCTCAGAGCCGAGGCATCTGGCGCTAGAGCCAGACCGTTGTTCAGTTTCCCGAACTGGTCTGCCCGCATGGGATTGGCCGAAGCCTGCCCGACGTACCCGATGCCTTTCAGCGCCAGGTCGTTCAAATCCCCGGAAATGGTGTTGTTCTGATCCAGCAGCCGCTGCTGTGCCGGGTCGAGGGTCGTGGTTGCAGTGACTTGGGGAATCCACTGCCCAGTCTGTGGGTCAGTGTATCCGCCGCCATCTTCCTGCGTCCCATAGCTGTATTTCAACGAGCCATAAGGTCCGACTTGGTTCGCCTGGTTCAGCCGGCTTGTAGCAACCGCAGAGTTGACGTTCGCAACGCCTTGCTTATCCGCCGCTGCTGCGTAGTCAGGTGCTGCCGGAGCGCTGGGTTTTCCCACGATACTTTTCCCTTAGTTGAAGCCATTTACACTGATCCTTCGTGATCGAATAAATCAGCAAATCCCCTTTCGGGGCGGCATCCTTGAGGGTAGCCTCTAGGGTAAATCCGAAATGTTCGGTCCAGCGGATTGAGTCGAGGTTATCGCTCTCAATCGGTGCGAGGACTTTGGTAACACCGAGTTCTTCGAATGGGTAGTGGCAAACGTACCAGAGGAACTCACGATTTAGCCAATCGCGGCGGAGGCTGGCGAGGTGAACCATGACACTCGCGCCGTTGAAGCCCTCGAAAAGCACCGCGGCCACTGGGCCGGTCTTCATATCCATAAGCCCGATGGTCGAGCCCCGTCCGTCGAACCAATTGAAACCAAGCTTCTGGGCAATCCAGGGCCCGAAGAGGTTATCACAATTGGCGAGGACTTTCTTCACAGAGTTCCGCCAGGGATGAAGAGGTAATTCGTCGCGGCCCACTCGGCAGAGGCAGTGCTGGAAATGATCCGAATACGGAAGGCGTGGAGGAAGCCAAGGTCGCAAGTCACGGTCATCCAGGTCGGCTTGATCGGAGCAACCCCGAGGGACCACACGCACTGGTCCCAGTCCCCGGAGTCCCAGATACCTACAGCGCCGTTCGTGACGTAGGTCAGCTGGGAACTGCTATCATACGCCCGGAAGTCCGTGTCGATCGAGTACTGGATCGTCATGTTGCCTTCGAACGCTAGATGCGGGCGAACGAGGGTGATCTGCTTCTCCGCCGGCATTCCGAACTGGTTGTAAGCTTGGATCACGTCTCCTTGGACCGCAACCCCAGAGTCGGAGGTCCCTGTCCAAGCTTGATACACCACCCCAGCGCAGGCATAGAAAAGCTTCCCGCCAACCCCGAGGAAACAGGAAGCGTTCCAGTTCGTGAACCGACACCAAGCCTTCGTTGTCAGGTTCATGACGAACTGCGTGGAGTAGGTATCTTCGCTATAAGGTAGGTTGATGTAGAGGAAGTTTCCTCCACGGAATACCCCAACGCACCAGCCAGCCACGTCCTTATACGCAGACACCATCGGAAGATAGGCCCCCTGGACGAGGAAGCTCAGAGCCGAGGTCCGATCGACGATCGTGGACTGGAGGAACTTCGACAAGGGGAACAGCCCGTTCTCGGACAGATAGACCAGGTCCCCGCCGAAGTCCGAGAGAGGTCGGCGGCCCACCGGCCTTCCAATCTCATAAACCCCGACGAGGCCCCAAGCAGTCGCATCTGCCGGATCGGTGCCCTTATACACCGCGGCTTCCCCAGCGGAGGTAATCGCGACGAAGTAGTCATCGGCCCCAGAGCCGTTGTCCAGCGTCCAGGACCCCGTCGCAACGAGCTTCCCACCGAGTTTGAACAGCGCTCCAACCGGGAACTCCACAGCAGCCCCGGCAAAGGAATCTGTCGGGAGGTACCACAGGCTCATGGAGCCTTCCTCCACGAACCATAGGCGCTTTTTGTGCAGGGAGACGTAGGACAAGGTGTTGGTGGCGACGCCAGTAATCGCCGGAACCGAAACCCCGGTGAGGGCTGCCCAACTCGTCCCGTCGTACTTCAGCAGCGAGTCCGTGCCGTTCACCATGATGAGGAAAGAACCCCCCGAGTTGGCGAAGTTCGTGCTGATCCAATCCCCGGAGGTGCAGGCAATGTCCGCAGCCCCGAAAGTCCCGCTGGTCGAGGCGTTGTAAACCCCAACATTCGTGGAGGCAAAGAGTTTATACCCCCCAGTCCCTTCCCAACCGTGGAGGGACTTGATTGAATCCGAGAGGCCACTGATCCAGGTATCTGACCCCTTCCGCAGCATGACGTTGGTGACGTCTGGGAAGACGTTATCCATTGCCACGGCCTGGAGTGGTCGCATATTGGAGAGGTTGCCGTTGGCGTTCCAGCCTTCGTAGGGAGAAGGGATGGTGGTCTGACGGCCCACCGCCTCGTCCTGGGGGATTGGGCGAGCGCCGGAGCGGGGGGATCGGACTGGCGGGCCTCTCATCTCACTGCATCCAGTTGCCCGAGGGAACAAACACCCCGGGCTTGATGGTCGCCGGAGTCCCCTCGGCGACATTGATCCGGGCTTTGACCTTATCCCGGGCGATGTAGTTGTTCAGGAGATTATAGTACTGCGTCTCATCGGCTTGGTACGGCAGACCTTTGATCCGCTTCCAGTAGAACGCCAGACCCTTACGGAGGATGCGCTCAGGGAACCGGAACAGATCCGTGTCGGCAGTGACGGCAGCCTTCGCTACCCCTGCCGAGTCCGTCACTGCCCAGGAACTCGCATACTCGAACGCAATGGTGCTGAACGGAGTCGTCGGAGCCGGGTTGATCAGGAGGTGATCCCCCCTGATCCGAAACTTATAAAACGGCCCCGGGTTCGGGAGGGCTTTGATCTGCTGCCACTCCGTCTCATCCAGTGGGCCATACAGCGGCCGGCGAAGGGTCCGATCGAAGAACGTCTCGAAGTATGCGAACTGATACCCATTCGGAGCCAAGGTCTGGATCGCTCCCTGATCCTCGTCTGCGATCGAGGTGAAGATCGCCTCTTCCGTCGTGACGTTGAACTTCGACTCGTTCACCATTTCGTCCAGCAGCTCGTTCAAGATCCCGAAGAGCTGCTGAACCGTCGCATCGAGGCTGCTCACCACGATCGACGGAATGTTCAGCGCATGGATGCGGCAGTGATCCTGAACGAGGCTGAGAACGGACATGAGAGTTCCTTACTTCCGAGTCCCGTCCGCCGCAGCAAGCCGGGTTTCGAGGTTCTTCATCTGGGTCTGGAGGAGCTTCAGAGCCTCCTCGGCGGACTTTGCTCGAGCTTCGAAGTCGGTGTTGGCCTGGCGGAGAGCTTCGATCTCACTGGCGGAGACCCCGGTGCCCTTTGCGGCTTCGAGCCAGGCTTCAGCCTTGGACTTCAGCGCTCGACCGCCCATGCCGAGGCGACCCAGGGCTTCTTCGGTCATTTCGGCGACCTGCTCCACGCTCACGATACCACAGTCCAGCAGCATCTTGACCTGCGCCGGGGAGGCGACAGGCCACTCACGGACTGGTGTTCCAATCTCGGGGTTCTCGTGGTTCTTCTCCCAGGCCTTCAGCCCGGACTTGTAGATATCCACCCAGGCAGCGGGGATGCGCTCCTGGCGGACACCTTCCTCCATGTCCTTGATCCAGTCCTCCGCGACCTTCTCCACCCGGTCTTTACTGCCCGCCGGGGTGATGATGGCGTAGATGACGTCCTTGGACACATAGTGCCCGGTTTCGATGGAAGCAGTTCGATCTTCGACAGCACGAGTCTCGAAGATAACATACGGGGGATGCGGGTCAGCCATGGTAAATCTCGCTTGGCAGGGAGGGTAGAAACTCCCCAGGGGCTAGGGTGAGGAAGCCCCTGGGGAGTCCTTTACTCATAGGTCAGACGATCTGACCCTGAGCGAAGGGACGGTTGATGTGAGCGATGTTGTAGTACACCGTCGCATTGTTGTACGTCGCAGTGACGGTCCCCGAGATAGCAGCGGTCGAAACCGCCGACATGGTAACGAGGGTGCCGCTGGGGTCGATGTCCGTGACGGTAGCGCCTGAGGCAACGCCCGTCCCCGACAGATACGCCCCGGCAAACCAGCCGTCAGCGTTCGACACGCGGAGCTGGGTGCTCCCCGAGTTGTTGACGCAGTTGGTCTTGGCAACGGTCTGAGTCGCCGCGATGATGACGCGAGCGTTGAGGACCTGCTTGCCGTTGCCCAAGGCACCGCCCTGGCCGGCTGCGGCGATGGCGAAGGTGGTATCCGCAGCAACCGAGGCCGAGCAGTTGACAGGAACAACCCCGCCGATCTGGACCCAGAGGAAGTTGCCCGAACTCGCCGGAACCATGGCGACACCGAGAGTCCGGCCCAGGCCGGCGGTGTTCGGGACTTCAGTCGCATTGTACACCACCTGTCCGCTGGCAATGGTCTGAGTGATGACGACAAGGCCGAACTGACGGATCGAACCGTTGGCCTTGACGTACATGAACTCACCACCACCCCAGTAGGGATCGACGGCATCGACGATGAGGCCCGGAAGCAGGCGAGCCGTGCTGTCCGGGAGGTTGTAGGGGGTCAGCTGGGGATTGCCCACCGGCCCATTGATCAGGCTGTATGCCATTGAAGCTTCCTTTCGAAATCCCCGGGGATTATAATTCTCAAACCCCCGGGGAATTGACCCTCATCAGGCCTTGAGAACGGCCTGCAGCCGGCGATTGGTGACGACCATGTTGCCCATCCAGAGCACCGGGATGACAGTCGCGTCCTGGTTGTACGGCTGCATCTGATCCTGCACCGAGAGGTTGGCGTCCTTGTGGACAACCAAGTCGATGTAGTCGGTGTTGAGGAAGTACATGTGAGCAGCGGGGATGCCGCTGCCGCCGTCGAAGATCACATCGGCGGACTTGTACTTCAGGCTGGTGAAGCCGCCGTTCGCGTCGCCGGAACCGTTGTCAGCGGTGTAGCGCTTGAACGAGACCTGGCTGGCTTCATAGAACGAGAAGTAGTCGTTCGACGAAACGATCAGATCGGGCTTGTCATCACCACGGACCTGGTTCAGCCACAGGGGCAGCATCAGGCTCGTCTCGATGGTCGTGGCCGAGGGGGTGACAGCGCCACCACCCTGGAGCGGAGCCGCAGCCGACTGGACCGCCGAGGCCCAGAAGCTCCAGGTCGACGAGTCGATCCCGCCGACGACACCCGTGCCGGTGTCAGAGACGAGGGCTTGCAGACCACCGATCTGGTTCGGAAGGGTCCCGTCCGAGTACAGATCGTAGGAGAAGTTGTTCTTGAACGTCCGCATGGCGTTCTTGATCCGGGCCTTGGCGAGCTTCACGATCGCGCTGGAACCGGAGTTCGTGCGGAGTTCCAGACCCGAAGCCACGACGTTCAGGGCGATCTGGCGCCACTGGAATTCCGCCGCCGTGATGACGTCGGACTGCTGGATGTTCAGGATATCGTAACCGGAGTACCGCTGGTACGTCCCGTTCGAGTTGTAGTCCAGCGGCTGGGCGATGGTCAGACCACCGTCTTCGAGGCGGATTTGCCCCTTGGTCGCGATGCGATTGTAAAGCGCATTGTTCCGCGAGATGTTGTCCTTCACGTCGGAGGCATGGTTCCGCCAGGTGGTGGCGACCAGCTCGGTGAAGGTGGAACTCGGAGTTGCCATAGTTCGTACCTTTCAAGTGTTTAGGCGCGGGATGAAATCCGGGCCATGGTTTCGGCGAGCGTGTCATCCATCGAGCCAAGGGGAACCGTTCCGTTTCCAGGCTTTTGGTGAGACGTTATGTTGGCGGCTTGGGAAGCAGCGAGCCTGGCCTGTTTCGCCTGTTCCTCGGCAGTCTGGGACTGGAGGCGTTCGGCTGTGAGCCGGTCCAGTTCTTTCTGCCGGGTGGTAGGGTTCAGGTAGACGGCTTTTTCGTAAGCCTCAGACAGGTCTTTGGCCTGTCCGTTTGCAAAGAGCTGGGCGATGTCGTCGACCAGATCGTTGAAAAAGGGTTTCGTCGGGTCCGCGGCGAAGGAGACGATCTCTTCGTTGATCTTCGAGAGGGTGGCAGTGCGTTGCTGCTCCTCAACGGAGGCTTTGACCTGACGGAGTTCACGGTTCTCAGCTTCGAGCTGCGCAATGCGAGGGTCGGCATTGGCGGCTTCACCCATTCGGATGATCAGATCCGTTGGGTCGATACCATAGCCAGAGATCAAACTCGCGGCAAGGTCGAGCTTTTGTTCAGGGGTTCCTCGGGACAGGAGATAGTGGTTCGCGGCGAAGGATTGGAAGAGCTGAACTGGGTCGATGTTCTCAGCCTGGAGCGCTGGACGGTACGGCTCAATAACCGCATCATAGCGCTGGCCAACTTCCGCTGCTCCCTTGTATTGGGTGATGCCCTTGAGGAAGTCCTCTTCCCGCTTCAGGATTTCCTGCTGCGCCCGGGGGGAGATCGTCGCCCATTCGGAGAGGGCTTCCTTCGTCCAGGTCTTCGGGGCGCCGGTGGCCTGGACCTCTTCCGTGGTCTCGGCTTCGGGCTTGTCTTCAGTGGGAGACGGAGCTGGTTCAACGACACTCGGCTCTGCCGGAACCTTCTCCGCCTCCCCGTTCGTCACCACAGTTTCCCCGTCGCTCCCCCCCTGCCCGAAGAGGTCGGCGGAAATATCGGCTAGTGCCGAAGTGGTGTCGAAATCATCTTCGTCGATCTGGGGTTGAGTAGCCATGGCAGGGGTCCTTTATTTCCGAACTACTTCGGCAGTTGCGCCGAACCGAGTTAGTTCGTTGAAGAGGGATTCCTTCTTGTCGGAAGGGAGGGAGTCGATGGTCTTCTCGACAGTCGCGTCGAGTTTCCGGTCGAGTTCGGCATCAGCGGCCCGGCGGTACTGGGCAGCGGCTTGGGTCTCTCCGGTTTCGAGGACTCGGCAGCCCTGGCGGGCGAGGTTATCCGAATGCTCCCGACGCGAGCCAATCCACCGATCTGTGACCGGGCAGGTGTAGCCAATGTCTTCAACCATGAACATAGGCCGAGATATGAGGCGGGTTGCCGGGGCAGTGCAAGTGCAGAATACCAAGTCGTCGAAATTAGCTAGAGGGATCATCCGTTCAAAGACGTGACCATTGTCACATCGAAGGTCGTACAGCGGCACGGAGCTTCTCCTTCTTTGTTAGAGTTTTGCGTTCTCCCCACTTCCACCCTGGATGTCTCTCATTCCTGTCGCGCATGTTATCAAATTGTGTCCCCCAGTACAAATGATCTGGGTTAACGCAAGCGCCATGGTCGCAGGTATGTAGGATCATAAGACCCCCTTCCCGAAACTGCCCGTGCAGCATCAGCATTACTTCTGTTGGAACGTAACGCTTACCATCAAGCATAAAAGATCCACGATTTGCCCCGGAAACACAACCCTGCCAGTACCAACAAGTCTCCGTCTTAACAATCTTGTTCCAAAAGGTCTGTAACCTCTCAGCAGTCAGTTGTGGTGATCTGCCCATCAGTCCGTCTCCTTTTCCTTTGCCTCGTGGGCTTTCGTCTCCGAGGCTTCCTTCTGCATCGCCAGTGTCTGCAACTTCTGCTGGTGGCTGACGGTCTGGACCTGGAGTTTCATGCCCAAGGCGCGCTCTTGCAGTTGGAGTTCCTGTTTCTTGATCTCCAGCTCCATCTGGTCGAGTTCCATCTGCATCTGGAGTTTCTGCTTCTCCGCCTCCATCTGCATTTGCAGCATTTGCATATCCATCTGGCCCTTTTGCTGGTCGATCTGGGCCTGTGCCATGATGGCTTGCTGCTTGGCCTGATCCGCCGGCGAGGGCTGGGAATCAGGTGCCGGGGGCTGCTTCATCGTCCCGATCGCGTCTTCCAGCTGCGGGCCGAAGTTAAACCGGCGACAGATGACGAGGAGGACTTCCTTCGCGACCTCGATCGGCATGGCACCTTGCTGGACGAGCGGACCGAGGCCAGTCATGAACTGGCTCATGGCCCCGACCAGTTCCGCAATGTCCTGTTTGTCCTGGCTGGCCTCAGTGTCGATGGTGGAGTTCGTCTCAATGTCGATCTTGTAGTGAGTTGCCAGGGTGTCTTTCATCGTCCCCATGATCTCTTCCCAAGTCGGGAGCTGGAGCATGTGGAGGACTTCGATCGGGGGTTCCTGGGGAGGTTGCGGAGGCTGGCCGGTGAGTTGGGCCTGCATCGCGGCTTGCTGCTGGGCCATCTGCAGCTTCTGCTGGATTTCGACCTTCTGCTGCCCGGTCATATACTGCGCGCCGGTCATCTTCATGAAGGTCTGCTGATCGAAGCAGTTGCACGCGATTTCGAGGATGATGGCGAGGGCGTCGCGGCAGTAGCGCTGGACCTCCTTCTGCATCTTCTTGAGTCGGAGGGTACCCCACTGGTTCTTGATGTTTTGAGCAGTTGCGGTTTCGGAAGCCACCGAGGCCCCTCGGAGAATGTCACTGATCCCAGTGATCTCGTAGATGACTTGCTTGACCTGCTCGCGCTGCTGGTAGAGCTGCTGGGCCGTCGCAGCCAGCTCATTGATCGGGACGATCCAGAGGAGCTTATCCATGCTCGTACCATCAGGCATGGACTGGACGTTCTCGACGGGGACGAGTTCGTTGTCCTCGGCCTTGAGCATCTTCTCGATGCCCTCGACGGCAGCGTTGTAGGCCCCCCGGTACTTGATCGCAGCGATAATGGCCTTCAACCGCCGGGTCAGAGTGTTGAGTTCCTGGGCCTGGCTCCGGTAATGCTCATACAGCGGGGTCGGGACCAGCGTCGTGACCTTCCGCATGAAGTTCAGTGGCCGAGGGACCGGGAAGAAACCAGTCAGATGTAGGGGGTCTTCGACGACCTTCAACGGACCTTTGGGGTACGCGGGGGAAAAGAAGTAGACCTTCCGCGTCCGCTTGTCCCAGACCTCGAAGACCTTGGCAAGTTTCACCCCTTGCATGGAGTTGTCGGTCTTAGTGTTGTCAGACTCGGTGGCTTCTGGGATGGCGGAGAAATCAATCCCTTGAACATCTGGGAAGTTCATCTTCATCTCGTCTGGGTTCATATCCCATTCGAAGCAGATCCAGGGGACCTTCTTCCAGCTCCGGGCATAGCCGTGGGAGAACTTATCCCAGCGAACGTCCTCTCCATACACACACTGGTGGGAAGTCGAGGCCACGAACTTGAACCGGGTCAGACCGCGGTTGGTGAGGAGGCCGTTGAGAACCGAGGCCTGGATCAGGTCATCGAAAGCGTCATAGTCCTGACTCTCGGTGTCGATGAGGAACTTCAGCGTCCGAACAGAGACGTTGGAAATCTCCTTCCCGAGGGGATCAGCGTCTTTGAACCGGCGCTGGACAATCGGGATTGGCCGAGCGTTGTAGACCGCTGGGGCCAGGGTCTCGGTGTTGGAGTACAAGATCGCGAACGGGGTGTCGTCGCCCTTCTTCGCTTCGTAGAGGTCCACGACCTTCTGCCCGGCGGAGCGGTAAGCCTTCTCCCGGGTCAGTGCATCGTCGATCTCGGACTTCCAGGCTCGGTAGAGCTTCAGCCCAGATTCCGCGGTCAGCGTCGGATCGGTTTCAGTACGCACTATCGAGTTCCTTCTGGAGGCGTTGGGTCTTATTCCGGTCAACGAGCTGGTTGAAAGTCATCTGGCTCGGGAGTGACGGGAGGCGAAGACCCTCGGGCTTCGTGATGATCTTAGGTTTCCATGGACGGGACATGCAAGCATATCGGACTTCATCTGCGATATGATCCTCTCCATCGGTGTCGAGGTCTTCCTCGTTGTCATCGTCGTGCTGGAGGGTCGGCATGGTACGCCAGAAGTCCTCGCACTCGTGGGCCGCGTAGAGCATGGGGAGGCTGGAAGTGACGAGTTGCCCCTCGACCTCTCTTTCTACAGGTTCTCCTTGGAGCCGCTGCCGGACCGCTTCCCATCCTGGGAGACGTTTGTTGTCCGCTCGGCGCCAGCGGCATTGCGCCATGCTCTCTGCAATAGAAGGCCCACCGTTGCGGATAAAGATAGCAGGATCAGCAACAGCGTAGCGAATACGCTCGTTTTTCTCCATTTTGAGGATTTCTCTTGCAACGGTGTCGGCAGTGGAACCGAGGCCCTTGTTGATGCCACTCGCCCCGTACCATTCCTTGTACCGGAAGATGGCTCCGAAGGGGAGAGGGTTGCCCTTCGGCCAGGTTCCGTCCGCGATCGCCCACCAACCAACCGAGAAAGGCTTTGCGCTACCCCAGTCAAAGGCACGGAAGCGGACAGTTGAAGGAGGGGCCCAGCGGATGATATCTGCAGGCCGACCGTGAAGTCCTTCGTCAAGTTCGGAGAAATAGGCTCCGTCGACGATATCCCAGTTTCCTTCGAGCCAGGCCTTGACGAGAGCTTCGGACCCAGATTGACGGAGACGCAGGACGTAAGTAGGGTCATTGCGAAGCAGGAGCATATTATCCCCGAGCTTCGAAGGGATGAAGACCCGGGAAAGGGAGACTTCGCGGACTTCCCCGTCGATTTCGACATTGCAGGTCTCCGAAATGATCTTGAACCCTTTCGGGTCTGGGTCGATATAGCGGGCTTTGACCCAGTTGTGGCCTGGGCCTCCGGGGTTGCCGGTTAGGCGCATTCCGACCGGGACACCAGCGCCTGAACGCAGCGTCGCACGGAGCTTGTCGATCGGTCCCGAGGAAGGGAAGTTCGTGACTTCCTCCACGTAGACCCTGGTGTAGTTGTGGCCTTGGTACTCTTCAGCATCGGAGTCCCGTTCGAGATAGACGAACTTGAGCCGAGCGCCTCCTGGCATAAGCCATTCGGCTTTTTGTTCATTGTACTTCCCCCCGAGTTTGGGGAAGATTTGCTTCGTTCGCGCGATGACTTCGGCGAGCTGCTTGAACTTCCGGCGGACGAAGATGCCGATAGCGTCCTGGCCGTAGAGGGAGGAGTGCTGGAGCCAGTCACCAATCGAGGATTCGGTCTTCCCCCCACCTCGCGCGCCGCCGTAGAAGACCTCGAATACTGGGCAGGCCAGTAGGGCTGTTTGTGGTCCCTCCTGGGGACTCCAAATAACTGTAGGCTCAGGCACGCCACTTCTCACGACTCTGAATACGGCAAACATGCGAAGGGCTTATACCGAACTCAGCTCCGAGCTCCTTATTGGTTTTTTGGCCCTTCATAGCACGGATATAATGAACCTCCTCTTCACAGAGTTTTGTAGCACGAGTATTCCTCGTGTTTTGGCTGCGGGTAGCCCAACGGCAATTTTCTGGGGAATACCCCTGGTCATTGTTAATCCGGTCGATTTCCAGACCCTCCGACCAGGAAGAGAACATATCCTGGTAAAAGTTTTCAAACTCCAGCCAAGAAGTTGTTACCTTAATTCCCCGCAGGCCGTAGTGACGATAGTTGGCATTGCGCACATTGTAACAGCGTTGTAGCATGTTGTACCAGCAAGCATAGAAAGGGTGAGTAGCTTCGAGGGCATAGTGAACTCTTCGCATAAAAAATTCCTTAGTAAACCGGACACTGGAGGAGTGCAGTTTGGGGGCCTTCTTGGGGGGACCAGAGGACGGATTGGGGGGAAGTGGTCATGAGAGAAGGCCTACAGCAAAATTACCTGTTGAGCGAGGTAAAGCAGCGCATCGCCGTACTTCTGTCCGAAGAAGGCGTGACCTGCCGCATTCGGGTGGACCGTATCACCAGTACCGGGGAAGTAGGCTGAAGAACCCGTCGCCCCAGCAGGGACCCAATTTGCCCCTGTTGCGCGGGTTCCGTCTAGGAGATACGCTCCGTTCGCAACCCAAGCTGATTCATTTGCCCCGAATACAGCCTTGAACCCGTTTATCATATCGTCATGCCATGAAGTCCCCTCTCCGTTCTGCGGTGGAGTGGCCCCAAGGGCGAGAACAATGAGAGCTGTCGGCTGCATTGCCCGGAGACGGGTGAAGTAGTCAGTTACGTCAGCCAACCTCTCGGCATCAAAGGTGACGGAATTGTCGTTGATAGATCCGGCTGTAACTACGAAATCCATCGTGCCCATGACCAGTCCCTCTGACAGAGCGTGATCGGCCGGAGCGGGGAGGTCCAAACGATCCTTGAATTTGCTCTGTACATTCGCTTGGTCATTGCTGAAGCCGTTGGTGCGGAAGCCGTGGTTGCGGATTTGGAGGAAACCTAGGTACTCAGCCATCTGACGAGTCATACCCGCCGTAGCTTGCTGCTTATTGGCTGTGTAGATTGCGGCATCATCGGTGCCTTGGCAGAAAATATAGCTGTCACCGAAGCCCGCGCCCAGCGGAATATCAGGATCGCTCCAAGCCGCAGGCGTCAGGCCGTTGTCAAAGTTGAACCCGTAGGTCTGGAGGATCTGATCTTCACAAATCACCTCAACTACCCGCGTTGCGGCACTTCCGAAGTCTACCAAGGCCCAGCTAACCAGCGTAGGGACATGGGGACCGCTCTGCCCCCAAGTCAGGCCGTTGTCGGTTGACCAGCGCAAGGTGAAGGACTTACCGGAAGTGATGGCGACCTTGAAGTCGAACTTCTGCCCGGTGAAGGTGAAGAGCTTGGAGTTCCCTGGTGCGAAAGTTCGGTTGCTTTCGACCTGAACTGAAGGGTCTTTGGTCACAACCCAGCGGCTGTCAGCATTCATCGGACCTGAGGGACCGTCAGGGACGCTCGGGGTAAGAACAATACCGCCTTGTGCCAGCGTGCGGCCATTGATCGTGCTGACCGCAGTTGAGTTAAGCGTGACCGTCGGGGGGCTGGCGGGCGAGCGATTGACTGTTCGCTTTGCTGCCCAAATATCCACAATCTTCTGGGCCGATGGGGTGAAGATGGAGCCTCCGCTGCCGCTGGAAGGCTGGATCGTCCGATAAGCCGAAGACCCGTCAACCATCATGCCAGAGGCCCACGGGCCGAAGCTCAGTTCCTGGGTGAATGTCCCGGTCATTTAGCCCTCGATTTGCTTGATTGGGGAGTGGGTCTGGGCCCAGTGGCTGGCGTCGATGATCTTCGCCGGCATTTCGACGACGAAGTTGTTCTGGACGTTGGTCTGACCGACATGGCGGGCACCGAACCCGAGGGCTTTGGAGGAGACTTCCAGGGCCTTCATTGCCACGTCGATGTTCCGGGTCTTTTCGAGGGACTCTGCGATGATCTGGAGCGATTGGTCAGCCAGGCCACGAAAGCGCTCTTCAATCGTGGCGATCAGAAAAGGGTTGGTAACGTCGTCCCGACGCTTGGCGAGAGCGGCTTGGAACGCATCTGACCCCATGACGACAGAGAGCCAGTTTTCGCTGCGGTCGAAGCGGCTGGCGAGTTCTCGCTGGGTGATGGTGGGTTCGGCCAGGATCACGTCGATCATGGCTTCGTGGGTGTAGTGGACACGCTGGAGGCGGTTGTGGGAGTAGTCGTCGCCTTGCTTGTAGCCCTTGGCCGTGGCGATGCCCTGGTAGAGGGGGTCGTTGACCGATCGGGGGATGTAGTTGGCCTTAGCCTGGACCGCAGCGGGGTCCGGGTCTGGGGTCGGATCGGGTCCGGGGGGCGAGGTGACGCCGGCTGCGAGGGCTTCGTAGTCGATCATGGGAGGGGTCCTTGGGCAGGGAAGGGTGGAGGGCGGGGGTTAACGTCGGAGAGGGTCGCCGGGGGCGTATTGGTGGAAGGGGACCTGTTCGCCGAGGATGGGATTCTGAGCCGGTCGGGTCTGGAGACGGTCGGAGAGGGTCTGAAGCCAGCTGTCGGCCCACCCGGTCGTGGTGTTGGAAGTCGGCACCCCGCGATCGTTGAGGGTCTGGGCCGAAGAGCGGTTTTGGAGCATCCGCCGCCCGTCGTTGACCAGCATGGTGAAGATCGAACCGGCATCGAGGCCGGCTTTTTGGGCTTCAGGGGTCCGGGAGAGGATTTCAGCCTGGGCCTGGAGAGTCGCGTCGTTCGATCGGTTCATGTTATCCACCCGATCAGCGTCAGAATACCCATCCGGGTTCTTCCCCTGGATTCGTGCCATGATCGTGGCCATTGTGTTGTCCATGGGTTCGGGGCCAGGGTAGGGCATTTTCGGTCCTCCAGAGGGGGGTTTCGCTCGGAATGAGCCTGGTGGGCCTCCCGCCGAATGTCAACCCTCTTGCGGCCCGCCTTCCGGCCCTTTTGACCCCCTAAATCCCCGGTTATTATCCCTCCCAAATCCCCGGGGGTTTCCTCCCTCTTTTTGCCGTATTTTCGCAGGGTTTTGGGGGTCCAGGAGAGGGCAAAAAGGGGAGACACACAGGGAGGGGTTCAAAAAGTGCGCTCTCACAGGAGCGGGTAATGCCCTAAACACCCCCATAGGCGACCCCCCACTGCCAGGAAGACCCCCCGGGGGGCACTTGGTAGAGGGGAGAAGGGCAGGAGGAAGGGATTAACCGGATTGGTCCGGGGAGAAGGGTGGAATGAACCA
>Ga0228700_1000400_pt1 | contig 40499 bp, 47 predicted proteins | sample McNCre317_Aug_MG_FD_178019 | JGI IMG/M metagenome (GOLD analysis project Ga0228700, IMG submission 178019) | Freshwater microbial communities from McNutts Creek, Athens, Georgia, United States - 3-17_Aug_MG | ecosystem: Environmental > Aquatic > Freshwater > Creek | place: USA: Georgia...
AGAAACCCGCGAGGGGTTGCGAGGTTCGGGGCGAAAAGAAACAGATGCCGCACTCGCTGCGCTGGCGCAAAGGGCCGCGATCAGCCGCGAGGCCCCCCCCCCCCACGGGGGGAAGCGGGCAGCGCGTCGGGTCGGAGGGTGCCTCGCATGGGCGCACCAAATTTAGGTGCACATAGAACTCGCACACAGGCCATTCGCAACAGCACGGACTCCGCAGCCTTAGCTAGAAGTCTCCTCAAGTAGCGCAGCGCGGCACTGCTCGCGCAGAACCGCACTATCGCTGTACAGTACGATCAAGTCTCCAATGTACTCGATCAAATCTTGCCTCGGGTTCGGGATTTCCGCCGCGTGCTCAAGGCAACTCGCGGGCGGCACGAATACCGGCGTTACCGGCTTCTGCAAGCCTGCGCAGCCGGTCAAGCTGGTCAGGGCTAGCAGCAGGGCGAGGCTCTTGCGCATCGGCTTCCTCCTTCTCTAGTTCGTCACGGGTGGCCCGGACAGCCTGCGCCTGCTTGGCGCGTGCCGTGGCCTGCTTGCTGTCCGTCTGGACGCGCTTGCGGGCCTCGGCTTCGTACACCTCCACGGTGCGGTGCAGGGCCGCCAGATCGGCCTCCAGCGCGTTATTTTCCTGCGCCAGTACCCTTGCCTCACCCCGCTGGTAAAAGCCCCATACGAGGCTTCCAGCGAGGATCAGGGCTAGGGCCACCAGAACGGCCCACAGGGCCTTCGTTGTCACTGCCATAGGGTACACCCTTCCCCCCATCGTTTACGTTCGTCTGCACGCCGGGAAACCAGCCCCTTGAGGCGCTTCCCCTTGGCGTACACCCAGCGGTCGAACTCAGCGCCAGCGCCCCAGCAGTCGCCCGCGTTGATCTTGCGGAGCAGCGTGCTGCGATAGAACTGAGTCTCGCCCACGTTGAACACGAAGCTCACCAAGGCGTCGTACTGGCCCTGTGTGAGCTTCACCTTGACGCCTTGGGCTACCCCACGGCCTGCATACGTTGCGTCCTCCAGCAGCCGTTCCTCGCACTCTGCGGAGGTAGCGCGTTTACCTAGGAACACCTTGCTGGTGCTCCCGTAGCAGATGGTGGGGACGCCCACCGCGTCGAGGTATGCGCCGTGGCGCACGCCCTCATGCTTCTTGATTGCGTCGAGGCCAGATTGGCTGGGGAGCAGGGTACTGGCAACCGCCAGCACACCTGCCCCAACCACCGCCACCACGCGACTTTTAATGCCCGCCATGCCGACGCTCCGCACGTTCGTCTTCGCGTTCCTTGTAGTACCAGTTCACCACGAATGTGCCGATGGCCGTGATGATACCGACCCACAGGGCGACATCCTGCAAAGTCAGACCGCCAAAGATGGCGGTGCCGAACGAAGTCAGGTACGCCCAAATGCTCGAATGCTTTTCCATGATTCTCCTTTCCTACCGCCGCGCTCGACGGTCGATTACACGGCGCGTACCGCTACCGTATTTACTGGATGCGTTCCCGTAACCCATCGGGTCACTCAGGAACTCTTGATGAAGTGCCTCCTGCCGCTTCTCAGCGGCTTTGTGTGCGTCCTGATCCAGAACGTGCTTGAACTCTCGGACAGCGCCAGCCATCGCTTCAAGTCGGTCATCGTGCGGGAGCGAGCCACGGTCGGTCGTGATGTTCGCAAGCTGGTACCACAGCGAGAACCCGGTGCGGGCGTCGTTGCTGTGCTGCTTTGCGTACTTCCGATCTGACTCGAACACCCGCTGGTGTACGACCACCCGATGCCGCTGCATGGGCGACACGAGCGAGTCAATGATGCGCTTCTCCTTCTGCCCGGTGCTGTACTCGCCAGTCACATAGGCGCTCAGGTGCTTCAGATCGTCCGTCGTGTTCAAGATGGCCCGGAGGTTAATCTCGAACAGGCCGTGACCCATGTTGGATTCGACCTTGATGCGCTCGACCTTGTTCCGGCGAATCACGTCGCAGAGTTCTGCGGCGTTCGCATCGGTGAGGCCACCCTTCAGGCCGCCCACGTCGAGGACGTGGACGTACGGGCCGAGGGCGCACGAGACACCGAAGCCGATTTCGTCAGCGCCACCACCCGCAGGGTCGATGTACATGAACACGTCCTTCGGCTTCACGAAGTGTGAGTCCGTGGGCGCGGCGTAGTACATCTTCGCGAGCGTCACCGGGAAGTCCGGGCCAACCTCGACCTCATACTTCGCGGCAGCTTGCCAACCGATAATCTCCGGCAGGAGTTCGGGCGAGAAGTTAGCCACGATCAGGTCGGACAGGCGAAGTTGCTGGCGCATTGCGTCAACGAGCGACGTGTCGAGCATGTACTGAAGCTGGAAGTCTTCCGGCCCTTTGTCAAGCTCTTTCTCAATCAGTTCAGCGTCGCTGTACCGCGCTGGGTCAGTCGGCTGGCCGCGAGTGCCAGCCAAGCCACCGCCCGCGCGCAGCGCGGGGTTAGCGGCCATGCGCTCCGCGATCAGCGGGGCTAGGCGGTTGCCGTACTTCTCTGCCTCGTCCACAACCTCGCCGGTTTTGGCGTCAGTCACGAAGCTCGGGTAACGTCCCGGCCAAATGCGAATCTCGAAGCCCCGTCCTTGCAGCGTGTTGTAAATCGAATCCTTGGACTGCGGCGTACCTAGGTACAGGATGTCACCGTGCGTGCAGATGGACGAAAATTCCTTGGACAAGTGCAGTAGCTGCGCTCGTTGGGTGGCGGAGAGTCCGTTCTTATTCGATTCGATGTCATCCGGGATCAGCAGGTCGGCACGCTTACCGGGTAGGTTCGACGTGATACCGACGCAAGCCACCGAGGGTGACTTGTCGAGGCCCTTCAGGGCGTAGTGCACATCGAACGCGCTGGTCGATGTACGATCCCCAGCCACGCGGTCGGGGCGGAAACATTCGAGAATGTCCCAAGTTGTGATGAGGCGAACTACGAGGGTTGCCACTTCGGAAGCCTGATCTTCACCAGCGGATACGATCAGGACGCGAGTTGCAGGACGCTGGATGATGCGCCAAACAGCGTACAGGGCGGCGAGGGTTGATTTCGCCTCGCCGCGCTGTGCCATCACCATACGGAGCCGAGGCCCGTTCTGCATGTAATCCGCGATGTCTTCCTGAATCTCGGTCATGTTGAAACCGAGGAACGCCATACCGTCCACCGCGAAGTCGCGGAAGTCTGCGTACTGATCAGCGAGGATTGCGGCGTGTGCGAACCGTGCCTTGACATCCATTTGTTACCCCTCCATTACCTTCAGGTCTTGCGTTGCGAGTTGAACAACATTGCTGCGACCTGCGCGGCGCTGCTCTGCCTGCTGCTTCAGCTTGTCGCGAAGCGCAGATAGGTCATCCGCATCTGCCGGGTCGGCGGACACGTTGTTGTCCTTCAGGAACTTGATCGCAGCCCCCAACGTAGCCGCATCGGTAGGCAGATCGTCCTGCATGTCAGCCTCGATGCGGGCACTCAGGGAGCGGGCGATTAGCTTGTGCAGCCGTTGCAGCTCGGCGAGGGTGGCGGCGCTCATTGGCACACCCCACACCACCGCGCTACGTCTGCTGGGTGCTGGGCACATGCCTGAGGCATCCCGAGCAACTCCGCGCATAACTGGGAACAGTGGTAACCTGGGCCACCCAACTGCATACCCAACCCAGCGCCCACCGCACCCACGTAGTTATACCGCGCACCAACGTAACGTAGCGCGGCATCCTCATCGAATGCGACGGGTAGCACGAGCCACGGCGCGCCGTACACACGGTGCACGAGCGTCACACCGGAGACTGGGTGGGCGCACACACCGACCCCAGAGGCAAGCACAGGCTCACAGTGCGACACCCGTACACTACCGGGCCGGAAGGCTGCAACAGCCCGATCAACCAGCCCCGCACCGCCAGTAACCGTGTAAAATGCGATCATTCCCATGAGAACACCACACCCGCCACAGGTTGCGTACCAATGATGGCTTGCTCCATGTCGCGAACAGGGTCATTCGCAAAGTCCACAAGTGCGGGGGCCACCCACTCTAGGAATGCGGGACACCCATCATGCACGTACGCGCGGTACGTTACGTCCACCGTACTCACCCCGCGCCGCCACACAGCGTGCTCTGCGCGGACTGCGCAGGATACTCCAGACAGCCCGCTGGCTGTCGTGATTTGAGGCACTATTACTGCCATACTTACCTCCTAAGTTTAATTACCAGTCAAGACCCGCAGGGGCACCCAAGTGCCGGGAGTTCCGGCACTGACGCACATCCAGCCAAACACTACGTACTTGGATCCAGCCGTACCGGCCTCAGTAGGGGCCGTGTTACGGACGAACCACCCTTGGAGCGCCACGCCGAAGGCCGGTGCCGCTGTGCCGCGCATTTCAACGCGCACGCCAGTCCCGAATGTGGCGGGGTCGCCGCTGGCAAGCACTTGCAGCGACGAGGCCGCACTGAAGTCGCTACCGCTTAGGTTGAAGTTGCGTAGCGTGTACGTGTTTGAGCTGCCGAGACTGGCGCCGTACGAGTACGTCCCCAGTGCGCGAAGTGTGGAGTACCCGCCGTCCACACCGTTGATACGTGCAGCCGTTGAGAACACGCCGTGTACCGTACCAGACAGGCGCAGATCGGATAGCCCAGAGCCATACGAGTCGCACATGACGGCTGCCATACCGCTACATAACACGTCACGAAGCGTCAGCTCAAGCTGCACGTTCGCCGACGTACTCACAGTTACCGCGTGGTTGTGGTTAGCAGTTGTAGGCGCCTGTGCAACGTAATCTCGCCCGTACACATGCATGTGTACGCCAGTGCTACTGTCGATCACGATGAACCCATCCGCCGGGTCTGCACCGCTTGCGCGTGCCCGACCCCGGACGCCTACGGCCCGGACGTCACCGCAAACGTCCGTGGATGCTGTGATGTACGCGGCACGACCAACGCGCCCGTCGCCGCGCACGGTGTTACTCGACATGTACGCACCTGACGTATTTCCAATCTCAACCCCACGGAAGTCTTCCCCAAGGTTACGGATTGAGTTACCTAGTAACGTCACGTCAGTGTTATTTGCGTTGGCCCGGATACCTGTTCGCAGTATCCCCAAGCCGTCGATCACATTGGCGCACACTACCGCCTGCCGACAGTCTGTGATCTCGATAGCCTTGTGATCGAACCCGTCGCGTGAGGCAGATGCCGCGTCACCGCAGCGGATGGAGTTACCGAGTACAGTCAAGTTCTCGCAGAGCGGGAATGATGCAGGGATGGCACCTGTACCGTAATGACTGTTGCCGGAGTACACAACACCAGACGCACCGTTAATCTCCATCTGACCGCCATTGACGTGGGCACTGTCCAGAGTGCTCCGCAGTACGTTACCTGAGCAGATCACGTCACGCACCGGGTACACACCCGTAGATGGTACATAGTCCGGGCGCACTTGGAGCATCGGCCACACTGCGGCACCCTCCCGTACGAACGTGTTGTTGAGTACACGGATAGTGCGAATCTCAGCCGCATCCGTAGTGATGTACAACTGCGCAGACGACTCTCCGATTGCACCCGAACCTTCACTGAATGTGCAACCATGTACGTGCACATCCGACGTGTTGAGTACGCGTAGTGGATACCGCCAAAAGCCCTTGAATGTAGTCCCGGATGCCCGGACACAGGCCGCACCTACAACGTACACCCCAACCCACGGCCCCGTCTGATTACCGCCGTCAAACGTGCCCCCAACGAACCACACAGGCCCCCCAGAGGCTTGCAGCAGGATACCGGACGTACCGGGAAGCCGTCGGATGGTGGCGCCGTGCATAATCACACGCAGCCCTGTGACCGGGGCGACTAGGGCACTCACGTACACCGTGAACCCGGACGGCACAAGCAGGCACCGGCCAGCGGCAGCAGTAATTGCAGCCTGCACCTTGGCTGTGAGGTCTGTAACAACCCCAAGCAGCGCGTCGTCGATCTCCTGCACCGTTAGAAACTCGGTTAGTCGCACGGTATCGTGGCTATGCACTTCCGCCAGTTGCGCGCTTGCTGCTGCTGCTGCGGCTGATTCGGCGCTCGCCACCGCGCTCATCGCGGCGGCGGCGGCAGATTGCTGCGCAGCCAGCCTGTCAGCGTGGGTGCCGTCCACGTCCTGAAGGTACTGACCGTACGTCATCAGGTCTGAGTACAATTCAGCGGCACCTGCACCACGGACACGGTGCCCGTGCATGTTCACGTCAGTGTAGAACTCCCCAGTGCGCTCGCCCTCAACACTTTCCTGTGCGATGTGCAGCACCTGCGCGAGTGACTCATCCAACGTACGGGCGGTGAATGCCGCCCCGGCGGTGTACGTGTGACGTGGGGAGCTGGAGTCGGTTGTGCGTTTTATCAGCACTTCAACCCCGGCAGGCACGCCGGTTATCACCAGCGTATTACCAACACCCCACGACCACCCAGTGTACAATACGTTGGAGACGTACACGCTGATTTCTGACTTATCCATGTACCTGATGGACAGGGCTACAGTCAGCGTCCCACCGTCCGACACGACCCGTTGTGTACTGTAGGCCATTAGAAATTACTCCTTAATTTGTTGGGCCATCCCGCGAACGAACGGGATGGCGGAAATTACCGGCATCATGGTGAGGGCAGTGCGCCCTCCCTGCACAGCGTCGAGATTGGTGGCCGATTGGAACAGCTTCACGCCGCGATCCACGGGGATGAGGCCCGGAGCGCCAACGGCGTTGGACTCTCCAGTGGCCCACTTCAGCGGTTCGCTGAACAGGCCCAACCCACCCATCTGACCGAGCGCCTTCTTCACGAGGTCGTTGCCTTCGAGCGCACCATCACCGCGAATCACGGATTGTGCCTGCACGGCAGCGAGTGCCAGCGGCATTTGGTACATCAGCACAAGGCCGACAGCCGCAGAACCGTTCCGTTCGAGTCCACCAGCGAGCACTTTGTTGTGCGCCGTCAGCACGAACGTGCGGTACGTGAAGATGAACTTGCCCACCGGGTCGAATGCGGCGAATGCCGGGATGTCCCCGAGTCGGCCTTTAAGCACGCTCGCGTCCATCATCTTCCCGAAGGCGGGTCGCACGGATGTCCAAACTGCATCATCCCATGCGTCCACATCGAACCCCTTGGCCTTGATTTCCGCAGCCAGTTTGTCCATTACGGGTGATTCTATTCCGTACTTCGCCAGTGCTTCGCGGGCCTTGGTGTTGCCCTTTGCAGCGAGTTCCAGACGATCCAGAATCAAATTACCCACGACGCGGGCTTGGTGGCGGTGCACGAATTTCATGGCATTTGCGTACGGAACCATGTGACCCCATTGCTGGGCAGACAGTTGCAACGCATTTCCCATGTCCATCTCGTACCCGTCCTCGAACCGTGCAATGAACGGGCGCAGGCGCAGTGAGGCAGACGAATGGTCTGCGAGCACGGTGTTCAGCGAACGTGCGGTGTCCAGATCAGGCTTCATCAGTTGCTTGAACCCAGGCATTTCCTGCACGGCGTACTTCAACGTCTTTGCCAAACCGTACTCACCCATCGCGGTTGCGTACTCTGTAAGCTGCCACAGGCCCGACCACGCGAGCGAGATGGTACGCCCGTACGCCTGCACCATGCGGAACTTGTCGTTCACCTTTGCACCGGCAGGGTCGCCCCGGTAGTGCGCCACCGTGTTGTCGAACAGGTCAGCCGCTTCCTTGCGCTTTTCCATCGGGACATCGTGCAGCAGTTCTTCGCGCAGTGCTTCAATGTCCGAACGCTTGCGCAGGCCCTTGCGGGCGAACGCGGAGTTCGTGGCGACTTGCTGGACGTACTGATCCACGATGGTGCTAACGCGCCCGTCGATCAAATCCATCACGCTGAATTCTTCACCACCGATACGCATGGTTGCTCGGTAGTCCAAGTCCATCCGGTGCTTCATGTACCCGGCCTTGCCAGCATCGTCAGACGCCACGCGCAGCACGTTCAGGGCACGCTCGATTTCGTCGTGCGGCATCTTGGACTCTTTCAGAATGTCGCGCAGTTCTTTCAACTGCCCTTCACCTGCCGGTGCGTTGAACACCGAGTCCTCGAAGTACCCCTTACGCAGCGCACGATCCACGATGGCTTGGCCCACTTGGTCAGCGAGCTTTACATCCATCGAGTTCGCACGGCGCAGTGCAAGCGACACGAGGCCAGTGACCTTGCTGTGCGCCTGCTCGCGAGTCAGCCCGAGCTTCTCCAGTCGTTCGATGGTCTGGTCGATCTTCGCACTGTTCCACTTCCGATTCAGGTAGCCCGGACGCTCCAGCACGTTCTCTGCACCCTCGACACCTGCGGCCTTCATTTCGGCCAGTGCCTTCTTGTGCAACTCGTCCAGCTTGTCAGCCATCGCCGCAACCGCAGGCTTGACGCCCTCGTTTGTGATCGGGATACCTTGGCGGGTGAACTGCTCACGGCGGAACAGTTCGCGTTGCACTTCGCGCTCGATACGGGCCTGCACTGCGTATGCCTCACGGCTGGTCAGCGGGTTCACCATCTTCCACAGCGAGGCACCTTCAGCAGCCATTGCTTGCCGCATCATGTCCTCGTACTCGAACTGATGCGTGCGCAGGTTCGACAGGATGGCTTCGCGGTGCGACTCCATCGACGTGATGCCGAGGTCGCTGTTGTTGTCGTACAGAATGTCCGCAACCTTCTTGCCCACAGCGCCGAAGCCCTGCATGGTCTTGTGCATGTTCCACATGAGCTTTGCACCGAGGCCACGCGAACGCGACTCCTGCGACAGCGCAGTGTCAACGGCAGCGACCACCTTGGCCGGGTCAGTGTTCACAGCACCCGGTTGCAGTTCCTGCGGCACTTCTTCCCACTTTGCATCCTGCACCTTGCGGCGCTCTTTGCGGGCGGGCACAGCGTCGGACACCTTCACTTGCTTCACGCGGGGCTTGAACTCGAACGGGCTGGGGCCTGCACTGATCTTACCTTCCGGTGAAGACTTCGCACGCACCTTCAGATCGGCACGGATAGCTTCACCACGGCCAATCAGTTGAGCCTCAGTCAAGCCCGAGGTCTGCACGGCCCAGTCCAGAATGGCTTGGTGTGCCTTCGACTTGCCCTTACCGGCCACGATGTACGCAGCCTTGTCGAGTGGGTTGTCGAACTCCACGGCGAACTTCTTGCTCTGGTAGCTGTAACCCGGCTTGGCGTTGTCCAGTTCCGGCGAACGAATCGCTTGGAACTCGTACTTCGCGGGTTGCTCGGGGATGTCAACTTCCTCCCACTTCTCCGGCTCGACCAGACGGTAACGCGGCTTCTGCGTAGCGGCAGTGCTCTGCTCGGAAGCGGCCAGCGCATCGTCCACAGCCTTCGTGGGGAAGCCATCAGCGGCCTTCACGAAGCCCTTACCGGGCCTGTAGAACGCAGCGCCTGCGGCAGAGTTCAGCACGAGGCTTAGGGCTATCTCCTTATCAGACACAGGGCCTTCACCCGCAGCCGTAACGGCAGCGCCGAGGGCCCCGGCAGCGATACCGGACACAGCGCGGCCAATCGTCGGGGCAGTCTTGCCGAGGCTCAGTGAGGGTGGTACTACGAGCCACAGCGGGTCGAGGAAGCTGGTGGCGAGGCCCACGACTTCGTGATCGCCAAGCACGGACGCAGCCATGCGGCGGTCGCGCACTTGCTGCATTGCCCATTGGAACGACTTGGCACCCTTACCGACACCCTGCACGAACTCGCGCTCGTCGTTGGTCAGCACAATGTCCACATGCTCAAATGCATCGTGCTGGTTGATTGGTGTGTCATCGTCAAAGGTGGGGCGACCCAGCCGCTTGATGAGGCGGGTCGTGTCCCACGTGTCAATTGCAGCACCGATGCCTACGAGGATGCCGGGGTCTTCACGCATCGCACGGTCGGCTCGGGCACCGTCGCCTGTGTCTGTGAAGGCGGCAGCACCGGGGACGCTGGGGCCGTCCTGCGCTGCTAACAAGGAGCCGGACGCCGATACCGGCACGTCTGGTATCGGGCCTTGAACTGCCGAACCGAACGGCCCCCGGATAAGCGTGCTAGGCTTCGGCAGTGCCTTAGCGGTGACGGTAACGGTTGGCAGTGTTTCCATCGTTTAGTTTCCTTTCAGTGATTGTTCAATGAGTCGCAGGTAGCTCTGCTGACGCGGTGTGATCTTGTCGCGGTTCTTCGGGTCTGCGCTGTAGTACCACGCAGCGGTGCGCTTGAACGCATCCTGCGCCTGCTGCACGTCCCCAGCCTTGAACGCGGATGCGAACTCACGGTAACGCTCGCCGGTCTTGTTCTGCTGGGACATGAACGCCGTACCGGATTGGTACGCAAGCTCAGACATCAGCATGAACGTGGGCTGATCGTGCCGCCCCAAGTCCAGAGCCACCTTGCTGCCTGCAATCGCCGCGTCGTTCGACGCCTGCACGAAGCTGCGCTGAATCTCCTGCTGCGACACAGTGCCGTCAGGGTTGACTTTCGGGTAACGCGGGTTGTGCGACGACACGCCGACACCGACCGTCATGATCGGGTTGCCCTCTGTGTCCTTCGCACCGGACAGGTCGCGGTACGGCTTCGCCCGCACGCCCTCGTGCTCGACCAGGTTGTTCCGGAAGCCCATCATCCACGTTACCGGGGCGCCTGCGGTGTTCAGCCCGTTGAACTGCACCGTTACACCGTCCTGCTGGATTCGACGGCCAGAGCCAAAGGCCCGGTTCGCCTTCTCCTGCTCTGCATCGGTCATGGACTTGATCTTGCCTTGGATGTCCCGTGGGTTCAAGAAGGTGCCTGTGCCGACACGTTGGCCGTTCCGATCCACTTCCTGCGCCCACAGCCGCCCATTGCTGAATGCCAGTTGCCAGTTCGCGTCTTCCTTGGTTTCCTTCAGCATCGCGTCGAGTGCTGGGCCGATGGCAGCTTGGTTGCCCTTGCCAACACCGAACACTTCTTCGAGGTTCACGTTGCGGGGCATTGCAAGCGGGCCGAAGCGCGTACTGATCGTGCGGGCTGCGACGTTCGCCTTCGCCACACTGATGACTTGCTCAGGCGTACTGTGCGGGCTTTGCAGCAGCACATGGCTTGCCTCCGTCGCTAGTTCCTCGCGCACGCGGGCGGTGTAGAACTGCACGGTCGGGCCGTCACTGAACCAGCCGTCGCGGTCGCCGACCAGAGACTTCGGGCGCAGCGTTAGGTCTGCTGCTGCGTCGCTGCTGAACATGCTCTTTGCCCACGTCCAAGTGCTCGACAGCAGGCCACGCGGCTCAAGCCCTTCGATGGTCTTGGTCACGGCGGTTGCGGTCTGCTGGGTGCGTGCTGCCTTAACGGCTGGAGTCATGTCGGCTTCCTTGGACTCCAGCTCGGTCGCACGATGTACGGCCTCGTCAGGGGCTGCGCCGCCGTCGATCTGCGCGAGGATTCGCTCAGTGAACATGCGGTCGCCTTCAGACATACCCGACAGCAACTGTACGCGCACGCCGGTCTGTCCAGCGGCCTCGGCCTTGCGGATTGCGTGGTCGATGGTGCGGACGGTTGCCAGATGCTGCGGCAGCACGGTTCCGTCTGGGCTGCGGGATTGGCGCAGGGCAGTGCCCAGCACTTCACCAGCACGCTTGAACCCACCGTCCATGCCGTTCAGGCCGGAGTTCAGGTACGCTTGCAGGCGCTGCTCTGGCGTCACCTTGCGGCGGGCCAGCATTGCGTCCAGAGCCTTCAGGCCATCGGCTTGATCCTTGCCGGAGTTCATGATGCCGTTCAGGTCGCCGCGCATGTACATGTCGGCCAGCGCAGAGTTCTGCTCGCCCTTGTACTGCTTATCGAGGTACTTGTTGATGATGCTCTGCCGACGCTCGCCAGTCAGAGACTTGGAAATCACCATCGGGTCGAGCATGGCAGTCAGGTCGTCGTACGAGCCTTGATACGCCGCGTTGTCGATCTGAGCTTCAAGGTTCGCCACTTGCTCCATCTGGAACAGGTTGCGGGCATCGCGGGTGCGGGCCTGTGCCTCGCGGTAGCCGTTCGCCACCTTGAGTTGCTGCTCACCTGTCAGGCGGGCCGTCAGGCTCGACTTCCCACCGTTACCGTCAGGGATGTCGTTCGATGCCACGAAGTCGTACAGGTCAACCGAGTCGTTCGCCAGTGCGGATTGCAGCATTTCAAAAGTGAGTTGCTGCTTCACACCTTGCGGCAGTGAGCCATCCATCCACACCGACTGCACCATCGTGCCGACAGTGCTGCGCAGTTGCTCGTTGTAGTCGTTGTCCTGAAGCTCGCCAAGCTGGCGCTTGACTTGAGCAGCACCCAGCGTACGCAGCGAGGTGTTCCACTGCGTGTGCACGGCCTGTGACTTCTGTTCGATGATGAACTTCGCGTGCTCGGTCGTGTGCGACTTAATCGCGGCACGGTCTTGCAGCAGCAGTTGCCCAGCGGCGGCAGCGCGTGCCTCACGGGACATGCTGCCCAGCGCGGGCATGATCTTCTCACGACGAGTGGCGAGGTACGCTTGCAGTTCCTCGGGGCCTTTCTCGCGGAGCTTCACGATGTCGGTGGCGAACTGCGCTTCGATGTCGGCCAGCGCGAGCTTGCCCATCGTGTCCCGATAACCTGCGACTTTCCAATCACGGGTCAGCGGGTTCCCTTGCAGTTCTCCCTCAGACTCGATCACACCGGCCTGAGCCTGTCCTTCGAGGTACAGGTTGCTGAACTCAATGTCAGCCATCTTGTTCAGTACGCCGGAGGCTTGGTTGCCCAAGCTCTCCAGCATCTTGTCTCGCCACGAGTCGTCACCGACGATCAGCGGGGCTTGTGCGCGGGTGTCAGCACCGGCAACCTGAGACTGCTGGAACTCCCGCGTGTCCCGAGTGCGAAACTCAGGTGCTTGGTATTGACGTTGCATGTGTTCTCCTTATCGCGGCCACTTCAGGCCCATGCCCGAGGAACCTGTGCCAAGACTGTACAATCCTGCGCTGCTGGACACCTGCGGAGTCGCGGCCTTCTCGCCGAGTCCGAGGCTCATCTTCCGCATCGCGTAGTTCGATGCGAAGCTGCCCAGCCCTTGCAGCAGGGACATGCCCAGCATTTCACCGCTCGACGGCCCGTGGTACTCCACAGGTCGGACAGTCGGTGCGCTCTGGTCGGTGTTAATCACCATCATCTGCAATTCGTTGTTGTAGTTCTCCACGGCATTCTCGAATGCGTCCGTGGTCTGGTCGAGTGCAGCTTGTGACTTCTGTTCGATGTCACTCACCACGGCGTTTGTACTTGCGCCGATGCTCCCGGTCGCGGCTGCGGCCAGAGTTGCATCACCCTTCGCGGACAGAGTTGCAGCGCGGATGTCCGCAGCTTGCGTGCTCAGTTGCCGCTTCTTCAGGCCCAAGTTCATTTGGGCCAGTGCTGTGCTATACGAGTTGCGAATGGTGGCGTTCAGCCGTTCCTTCGCGATTGCCTCACCCTCGGCACGGCTAGCTGCCCCGGCTGCTCTGGCCTGAGAGTTCGCTGCGCTGCTGGCGCTTAGGTATGAGGTGCCGACCGAGATTGCGGCGGCACCAGCATTGAACCATGTCATAATTTAAACCTCCGAAAAGTCGGTTGCGATCACCTCACGTTCGATTTCGGCGAGGTCTGTTTTGTCGGTGACGTGCACCGTTGTCCACACGGTTTCTTCCAGAACGTGTACGGCGCGTTTCGTGCCTGGGCTCGACACGAATGTGCATGGTGCGGCCAGTTCAAGCACGCCGTCCTGCTCAGTGAAAACCTGCACGCGCCCCTTGCTGATGACATTGATGTGCGCGTGCTTGTGAATCTTCCCCACTACCACGAGGCCAGCGGGGAGTGTCATTTCCCGACCGTAGGCACCAGGAGCGAAGTGATGCTGAACCGGGCACGCAGCATGGCCTACGTCGAGACCTCCGTAAATGATGGCGTCTTGTAGGCGCAGAATCGCCTCCCGGCGTCCAAGTTGCAGTGCACGTTCGTGCATCACTTCGATTTCCATGTTACCTCCGTTTGATCTTCGGGTGATACTTCGCCACGTATTCCAGTGACGTGATGTTGAGTTCGCCCAAGCCTGTAGTGCTGACCTCCATCGCAGTGCTGCGCAGATCAGTGCGGCATGGTACGATGCTGATACTAGTGTCGGCGTACACGCCGCGACCGAGTTCGAGCTCATGACTCGACCATGACAGCGTAGGGACGGCAAGTTCTTCGCCTGCGCTGTATGCATCCGTTACAGTCACCTCGAACTCACTGGAGTTCTTGGTGCCGATCATGAAACGTTGCAGCGTCGCCTTGCCTGAGTGGATCGTCTGATCGTTGTAGTCTTTCACTACGGGTGGTGACGGGATGACGCCGCTGTAGAACGGCACACCGATACCTACGGTGCCGTTCGGGTGCGACAGCACCGTACGCAGCGTGCCCCCATCAACCGTGAAACCCACAGGCTCCCCTGCCAGCGCACCTGTCAGGGACACGAGGCCGAGCCTGCCCGTAATGGCAGGGTCGAACGTCAGCATCCACGCTGGGATCGTCACAGTGTGGTCAATGATGCTTAGGCTCACGTTCAGGTCGAGGAACGGCCGACGCTCCGACTGCGCATTCAGCGCACCGGCACGTGGGTCGATAGTTCCGATCACGGCCTGCCCGTTCTGCACGAACACCAGCACGACCACATCGCTCGCAAAGTACGCGGTTGCGACTGGGTACTCGAACGTCCACTGATGCCACGACTGCTGTACCTTCGTGTCGCCGTCCCAGTGGTACTCATGCACGATCAGACTGTACGGGTCGCCGCTCGGGGCTACCAGCGCCAATGATGCCACACCTGACGACACTGCGAACCGACAACGACCGCCCATGTACTTCGGGAGGTGCGGCGTGCTGGCTTGTGACACGTACTGCGAGTCCGTATAGTTCGATGGGATCATTTCCATCACTCCGAAGAAGTCTTCCGACTTCGGCGTGCAGTACAGCAGCGTGCGGCCCAACGTGATCGGGCTGCTCGTCGTGTCAGTCTCGTGCGCTGACGTCGGCACCACGGTTGCGGTTGCCGGAGTCACGGCAGTGTTCCCCGAAGGGATCACAGCTTGGTATGCTCGACTGAACAACACCAAGTCCTTCTGGAACGGGATGGCCCACTCGTACGCGGCGGCGCTGTTCATGCCCGCACCGACTTCAATCGGGTCGCTGTTCAGTAGGCTCGACACCGTGGTGCGGAAGAAGTGCCGGGGCTTGTTGCTGGCGCTTAGGGCCACCAACGGCCCGGACATCAGCACGAGGCGTCCTTGGTAGGTGCCCATGCCGGTGATGCCGTACGTCATCCACTCGTGCAACTCGTTCGAGTCGTCGTCGCCCGCGTTGCGGCCAGCAAAGCTCTCGGTGTTCAATGTCCATGCGGTTCCGTTCCACAGAATGCTAATCGGCACGTCCGTGATACGAGTCGGGCTGCCCCACGCCCCAACCTCAGTCCACTCGGTCGTCAAGTGGTTGTACCGATAGTATTGCGGTGACTTGCCAGTGCCGACCCGGCAGATGAAGCCGTTGGCCGCAGACGGGAGCCGCGCAGGCAAGTCACCAGTGCTTGACACCATACCGGACTTCGATGCGCCCATGAAACCAGTGCCGACGCTCGTGTTCACGCTGATACCACCTGCGCGGGTCACGAACACGTACGGGCCGTCTCGTTGTACATACAGCGAGGGGTCGCCTGAGGTAGTCACCTGCGAGGTGAACACTGTGAGTGGGGCAGTCTCATACGCAGGTTGGGCGTAATCCGTCCCGTAACCCGTCCCGAACAGCGCGATGCTTTGCGATGTGTGCACGGTACTCAGCCACACGCCGCCCACCTTCACTTGGAAGTTGAACGACACTGCCTCGCCGTCCTCGGACTCGTACCTGAACCGCAGAAGGCCGGCTGCTATGCGCGCTGCGGTCATTTCAAACGTGGGCGTACGGTTCACCCAGTCTGGTGTGAGGCTGCTGCCGATGTTTTCTTGCAGTTGGAAGTCGTACACGCGCCCGGTGGCCGTGCCGTTCACCCCGGTGATGCGGACATCACTGAAGCTGCCGGTGGCAAGCTGGTTGTATAGCTGCTCGGCTATGTACTCCGGGGTTGCGAGTGCAGCATCACCGGAACCTGTACCGGAGGGTGTGGTGTAACTCGCTGTAATACTACCGTCACCGTGCACGATGTTCACGCTGTACCCCTTACCGAACGCGCCGGATACAACGTAGAAGAACCCGGAGTTCGCTGGGTTCGGATCGGCCGTGCCGTATTGTACAACAGGCTGCTTGTCCACGTTACACAGGAAGAACTCGTTACCCACCGACGACGCACGGATGCGGGTCGGGTCTGCGTTGACGAGGTACGCGCCGCCACTCAGGCTGGCTTCCTCGTTGAATTGCTCATCCAGAATGCGGATGTTCCCGGTGTTCGTGTTCAGCAGGATGTTCACACGCGAACCTGCGATGTCGGTGAACCACCCGAGCGAGTGCTCGTAGTCGGCGGATGCCCATGCCCACGACTTACGAAACACGACGCCAGGGCGGCGGCGCAGGTTCGTCACAGGGTCGGACACCATGTTGACCTGTGCGGTCAGTTGTCCCGGCAGGCGTTCCTCTGGCAGTTGCTGAGAAACGCCTTGCAGCAGGGACTTGTACGCGGCTTCGTAAGTGCTCATGGTTTATCCTTGCATTGCGCTAACGAGTTGACGCCAGCGCCGCGACTTCCGTGTGGAGTGCTTGCGTTGACGCAGATGCTCGGCCAGCAGGTCGCTCCAAGCGCGGGCAGCAAGCCCTTGCCAGATTTGGAGTTCCTGCGTCACGCCGAGGTCGGTTGTGTACGCTTCTATCAGTGCAGAGTAGAACACGTACGTTGCGGCAGATTCTGGGAGTTCATCGAACACCACGTTCTGAATCAGCTTGCCCCTCACGGGCGAGTCGAACACGTACGTCAAGGTCTTCGGGTTGAACAAGCGCTGCCCCCGGATGACGGCAGTACCCGCGTAATCAGGCACAAACGACAAGGTACCCGCGCCGATGTAGATTTCGCCTTGCACGTTCGGGTATGCCGTGTATTCGTACTCGTTGAACCACCAACCACGTTGGAGGGTGTTGATTTGAGTCTGCTCGATGATTGGCAGGAGCACCGCTAAGGTCGGGTGCTTCACTTCCAACGAGGTCACGGGACGTTCCCCGAGCTTCGGGAGGACTAGGTTTACCGCGTCCAGTAGTTTCATGTGCGCTCCTTCAATACAAAAAGGGCGACACCCTTACGGATGTCGCCCTAGTTGATTACTCGATGGACAGAACTGCCACGCAGTCGCCGCGCTTCAGACCCACGGTGTACATGCAGTACGAGTCCAGCACGTTCGCGAAGTTCTCCCTGTCGTCCCACACGCGGGCAACCATGCCCTGTGCTTCGACAGTCACCAGCGTCTTGCGCGGGTGGAAGATCACCATGCGGGCCTTGGCTTCAGCAGCCGACACGTTGAACGCGGGGCCGAGGAAGTGCGAGGCGATGGCCGAGGTCGGGAAACGCGGGGTTTCGATGACCTTGATGCCGTTCAGCCAACCCACACGGCGAGCCGCGAAGTTGTTGTCTCCGTTGCCGCCTTGGAAGTCCACGTTCATGAGCTTCTTGTGGTCGAGCAGGACGTTGAAGGTGTCGGGTTCCATCAGGGTGACGAACTCGGCCAGTGAGCCGCCGAGGTCACGCTTCACGAAGGTCGCCAGAGCTTCCTTGTGACGCTGCACCAGAATGGCGGCAGCGGCTTCGTTACCTGCATCGGTGCCCAGCGCAACTTGTGTGTTGTAGCCGGTCAAGGTCACTGCGATGCCGTCGAAGAACGCGCCGGAAGCCTTCAGGCTGTCAGGGGCGACCCACGTGCCTGCCTTGATCAGTTGGATCAGGTGCGCTTGGTCGAACGCCTTGGCGTGTGCTGATCCGTGTTCAGCCGAGTATTCGGCTTGGAAGTCCGGTGCAGTCCAGTCGTCTTGATAGTCGACAGGCGTGCGGATGTAGCTCGTGGTATCCACGGTAATCAGCAGCTTCTCGTTCACGATGCGAGTCGGGTCGAGAGCTTCACCGGCCTTGCGACCCTTCACAGTCGCACCGCCAACGCGATCACCGCGCCAAGTGTTCGAGCGACCTGCGACGGTCTTGAAATTGGTCAGGCCACTGGAGCGGAACAGGGACTCGACGCGGAATGAACCTTCGATTTCGCCTTCGTAGGCTTCGAGGTGGATGTCCAGATCGGCGTTAGAGCCAGCCCAGTGGGCGCGGGACATGGTGGCGTTGTACGGGGTATTAGGCATTGTTGTTTCCTTCCGTTTGTAAAATGGCGCCCGCCACGGTGTGCGGCGGACTATTCATCAGGCATTGACTGCGGTGATGGCCGCAGTGACAGCGGTGATCTGCGCGTCGATTTCAGCTTCGGTGAAGCGGCCCTGCTTGGCGTTGGCACCACCAGTGGCGCTGCCGTCATCGTACTGGCGCAGCATGACCCCCAGCTTCAGAACGGCGTTGTACAGGGTGCGCAGTTCCGCAGTGGTGTCGGTATTGGTTGCGAGAGGCATTGTTGTTTCCTTTCAAGATGGGTTACAGGCCGGAGCGCTTGCCAAGGGCACGGCGGGCGAACAGGGCCTCACGGGATTGCTCGAAGCCGGGGGAGTTCGGGTCGATCTTGCGCAGTTCAGCTTGGAACTGTTCGCGAGTCAGACCTTGACCCTGCACACCGGCAGAGGCAGAGTTCAGCAATGGTGCGCCATGCTGGGGGATCAGGCCAGAACTCCGGCCAAACTCGGCGACGATCTTGGCACCTGCCTTGATGAAGTTCTCGTTCGTGGAGTCAAGCATCTGAGCTATAGTGACCTTGAGTTCGTGCGGCGCAGACTGATTGAACGCAGCGACAGACGAGTGCCACACAGCCTCACCGCCGACCGAGTTGTAAACCTCGTTCGTCACGGCCTCGGCCTTGGCATTCACAGCTTGCACGATGCCCTTTGCAATCTCACCTAGTTGGGTGGCTTGCGGGCCACCGGCATCGCGTAGGTACGCCAGATCAACCAGAGCCGGGTCGCCGAAGGCCAGGGCCTTACCCAACACGCGGTCGAGGTCGAGGTCTTTGCCAGCGGTTTGCAGCACGGTCGCCATCGACTTGATGATCGGATCATTGATCGAGTTCACGTCGAATTCGTTGGCGCTGGACTGCATCCAGTTCGGGCGAATCGCGTCAGCTTGTGGCTGCTGGGCAGCAGGCGCTTGCGGGGTGACAGGCTGTTGACCTGCGAGTGCAGCTTGCAGCAGGGCCACGACATTGTTAAGGTCTGCGGGTTGCTGGGCTGCGGGTTGCTGTACAGGCTGTTGCTGCCCAGGATTTTGAACCCAACCGGGGCTCTGATTCGGTGCCACGATAGGGTTGCCTTGGTTCGGCAGGTGGGGAGGATCGCCAGCGGGAGGGACTTGGAAGCCCTGATGCGGAACCTGCGGGACGGGCGCAGGGCCTGCTGCCGGAGGTGCATTGAAGCCGCTGGTTGGTACGTTGGTGGCGGGCATGGTTTAAGCTCCTGTCAAAGTTGCGAGTTGTTTGGACTGACTTGCCAGTGTGTCAGCGGCCAGCAGGTTCTGCTGTGCGGCTTGCTGGGCTTGTTCAGCCTCTGCGTTTGCTTGCTGTTCTTCCGGTGTGTAGAACAGGGCCGATGTGTCAATGCTGCGACCTGAGAACACGATGTCAACGACTTTACGCGGGTTGATTCGCTTGTCGAGTTGCGTGACTGGTAGCACTGCGCTGAGTTCCTGCGCTGCCACTAATAGGTTCTGCACATCGCTGGCGCGGCCAAGGGCCGGGATGCCTGCGGTCACATCTGGGGCTAGTTCCCCGGCGATTAGCCCGGTGAGGGCCAAGTCGGAGACTTCCACCAACAGAATGTGCGCCATCGGCACTTGAATGCCACCAGACAGTGTACTGTACACACCACCCAGTGCATACTCAGCTTCCTGCGCATCGCGCTGGAGTTCGTACGCCGTGACGCGCTCCGCATCGCGTGTGCCACCTTGGTACATGAACGCTTTGGCCAGTCGCCCCACGACGCGCTCAAGCTGGGCTTCGACAGCCGCGAGCTTCTGCGCATCGCCTGACTCATGAGCCTGGATGGAGTTCGGGTCTCCCCGTACCCACTCACCAGACTCGGACTCAGCCAGATCATCGACATCACTGCCAGCACCTGCACCTACTAGGTGCACGACCCGCATGATCTCCACGCCGTACAGGGCCGCAGCCTCAGACAGTGTTGACAGTCGGGCGAAGCCACCCGCGTAATCCTCGACCATCCCGCGACCGTAGTGTTCGCCGGGGATCAAGACCCACGTTGGACACATCCACGGGCACAGGTTCGCGGGATACCAGCTTGCCGCACCGACGCTGATCGTGTCAACTTCTTGCGAGACATAGTAACCTGCGACACCTCCACGGGTTTCGCGATGGATTCGGGTGTACTTCTCCACGACCTGCTCGGGTCGTCCGTACTTCGATGCGGATGCAGTGCGAAGTACGGATTGGAGTTCTTCTGGTAGAGCTTCGACAGTAGTGTACTCGCGGAGGATGCAATCCATGAGTTCCCCAGTGCCGTCACGCCGCGTGGCGAAACTTTGTAGGCCGTACGCCGTGATCGTGCCCTTCTTGGAGTCCCGGTGCAGAAGCACGTTACCTGTGACTATCAGGTGCTTCATTGCGAGGATCAGTGCAGCGTAACCGGAGTTCAGGAACAACCGCTTGTTCGCGGCCATTTCCATCCGGGAGAACATTGCACGCAGCGCCGTGTCATCCAGCCCGCGCTTTGCAGCAGCGGCAGCGAACGCCTTGGAGGCGTCGGCTTGGAAGAACGGGTACTGTGTTGGGAACAGCAGACGGGCGAGCTTGCTGGCGAGGTTGTTCGTGAATAGTGCCCCGACTTCTTGGAAGTCGCGCTCCACCACCACACGCCCTCTGGCGCTCACCTCAGATACGTTGGCCATAAGGTACGGTAGCGTCCACTTCGCGTATTGCTCGCAGCGGCTTATGGCGGTTGTATCTCGGAACTTGTGGAACAGGGCTTTGTGAGTAGCCCCTCGCATTATACGTTGATGCCGAGTTGCGAGGACAGGCCACCACCTGGACGACGCCGCTTAGGCGGGGACTCAGGGGTGGCAGCTTCAGCACCGCCACCGGCCACAACTTGCGTCATGTTCTCAGTCTTCAGGTCGGCTTGGAAGTTCTTATGCAGGTTGTTCGCCGCAGCCTGAGCTTCGGCAATCGCCCGCTGGGCACGTTCAGTGCCCGAGGTGTCGATCTGGGGGGATTTCATTTGTTGACCTTTCGGTAAATGGTTACGTAGTACAGTCGGTGTTGATGGTTCTTGCGACGAGGCCCCGGGTTCTGTTCCTCACAGCTTCTATGACAGCCTGCTGCCCGAAGAAGTGCCGCATAGTGGCTTCGGGGGTAGTTGACCCATAGACCACCTGCGGGAACAGGGTTTCAAGGTATTGCAGTTGTGCGGCGGAGAAGAACACATCGTCTGTACGTGATTTCTGTTTGGACATTGTTCAGTCCTTTCTATGCTCCATTACGGGTGACTCTATTATCTGACCACGCCCAGCGTTTAGAATCACCCTAGATGGATAATCAAGAGATTAGCAGAACATGAACTCAGAATCCAGAACTTCCAGTAGATCAAGAGAACCACGGAATGGGGGCTCACCTACCCCATTGACTTCCCACAGGAACTCAGTAAGCAGGTTCGGGCCGGAGTATAGATGCACGAACTCTTGGCGGATGTGTTCGTGCATCCTGTCCACATCGCAAGGATGAGTACCAAAGGAGTCATGAATCGCCACCATCGCCAGATTGTCAGCCATCATTGCGTTCGCCACCATCGTGAGGTGGCTTGCGTCCAGAGCGTGCACGAAGTTCGGGCTGATGGCGTTCTGCATTGCATGCGCTCGGGTGCCATCGTTCCACTCCCGCACCCATACCTGCACAACCCCGCACGAGTTCAGTCGCACTTGGTTGTCGGTATAGTCTTGGTAGTCGTGCTGCACCCAAAAGCCGGTCGGCGTGTGCCATGACATGCGCTGGCCGCTCGGCTGCTGCCGCGCAATCTCCTTCAGCCAGTGCATTGCCTGGGCTGCCGCAGGTACTGCCGCTGCGATGCCTTGGAATAGCTTCTTCGCGATGTACATGCAGTGCTCGAACGTCTTTGATTCATCCAGCCACTTCTCACCGACATCGGGCAGGACTTCCTTACCAAGCACCGTTTCGATGTGCTCTGCTGTACCGCGCAGGGTTGCCCCATACACGTACGTCATCACAGGCTTCTTCGCGAGGGATCGTGGAATCCCGACCCGGACGCACCACGCTGCGAGTGCAGCCACCTCGGGATCGTCGCTTCCGGTGTCGCGTTGGATCACTTGCAGTGTGTTCGCCGCCACGCGGCTGTAAATGTCCTGCTTCGGCCCGCATTGGTTCGGGTCGGTCAAGTTCACGTACAGGCCACCAACAGGGTCGCGCAGTAGGGCGCTGAAGTGTTGTAGGCCCGAGCACGTCGCGTCCATGTGCACCGGGATGCCGGTGCAGTACGCCTCTGGGTGCCCTGAGCGCAGGGCCTCACGGAGTTCCCAACACGCTGCGAACATGCACCACGGTGCATCCTTACCCCACACGTCCGGGTGGTTCTCAGGCTCGTCCAGCGCCGCGATGATGCGGGGCCAGTTCTGCTCAGTCCAGCGGACGCGGTCTTGCATTCGCTCCTTGTCGAATCCCGCAGAGTTCGCGATGTGTACTTTCAACCAGAACAGGCCACGTGGGCCTAGCGGGCGCCTTTCGTGGAAGTGAAGCACCGCCTTTGCAAGATCACTTCCTTGCGGGTTCGGCAGGCCACGGTAATACCAGCGTCCTCGCGAGTCGAAATACACAGGGAACCAGTACGGGCCGTCAGCTTCGCGGGTGGCTCTCAGGAAGGCGCCAACCTCGCGGACACGCCCTCGCCACTCCCGCAACTCGTCGTAGAACGCGGCGGTGTTACGCTTCCAACGCTTGAACACTGCGAGTTCTTCCTCGCTCGCACCTTCCTTGACCCAGTCCGCAGCGTACGGGAAGTCGGGCTTCTTCGGGCCTTTGACATCAGGCACACCCATGATGTTACCACCGGACTGCCACACCCGCACGATTGCATCGCGAGTGGGGCCGTGCATCGCGAACGGCACAGCTTGCAGGTAGTTCCCGGCGTTGAACACTTGGGGCATCTTCTCGGAGGTGAACGCCTCGGCCACCTCGGAGCGCACACCCTTGCGGAGCTTGCGTACGTTCAGTAGCGGGGCCGCAGCCTTGCGTCGGATGCTCAGGTAGCCGCCGTCGCTCAGGTTCGTCCACGGATCAGGTGGGCAGATCATGCGCGTCTCTTCCTTGCTGATGAGGCCATGCACATCCGAGTGCGTGTACCCATGCAGGAACGCATCTACTTCAGGTGCGAGTACATACGCAACGGTCGTGCCGTTCTTGTTCGTACCGCGCACCGTTTCGATCATTCCAGCTTGGAAGCAGGCGTCCACGCCGAACTTGCCAATCTGCATCATTTCCGTCTTGGTCAGGGCCAAGTCCAACGTGCCCTTGAACACACGGTCAACGGCCACGTTGTACAGGCGTCGGAGGTGCCCGTAATCTCGGGTGTTCTTCTCCTTCACCTGCTCGTGAATCTTCTGCATGTACAGCGGATTCACTGCCTCGGCCTGACGGATGCGGACTTCGAGTTCCCACAGCTTACCCACGTTGAACGTCAAGTCCTGGACGTGCACATGAGTCTCGGGGCTGGTGCACATGCGGATGCATTCGCGGATGGCGATTACAGCGGCCACGTCCAGCGGAAGGGCACGCAACCACTTCTTGTACTTACCGCCGATGCCACGCGTCTGCACCTCACATACAGCCTGCAACTCATGCTGCACGGATTCACACATGCGACCGATCAGCGCGTGCGCTCGTGGCAGTTCGGGGTCTCCCTCGCGACTGGCCTTGATGAGTGCAGCTAGGCGGTCGGCCTGTGCCTGAGCATCGGATTCCAGTTCGTACTTCAACTGCGCTTCGCGCTGATCTTGCATGTTCACTCCTTACAGTCGGATGCCGTAGTCGGCTTGGATTTCACGTCGGATGCTTGCCACCTCGGTGGGGAACGATTCCTCGTGTTCCTTCAGCACGAGGCGGGCCTGCGCTGCGTTGCCGGTTTCCATTGCGGCGACCACCTTATCGCTCAGGATGTCTCGGTCTGAGCGGATGGTTTGTTTCAGCGTGAGTTGTTTCAGCGTGAGCATTGTGCGTTCTCCAGTTCGATTTGGAGAAGTGCGAGGGCACGCCAAGCGAGCTTCGCTGAGTGGCGGATGCCGTCCGTGTCGAAGGCACCCCGGTCGATCAGGTGGCGCGGGATGCAGTCAGCGTGGTCGGTGCTCTCGTCCTTAGACCAATGCAGGTACTGGCCGGGGTTGTGCTGGTCGTTCCCGGCCCTGCTGCACTTCGCTACCTCGGCGATTGCCAACGGGAAGTAGTCGAGCACGCCTGTAGTGATCGGGATGCCCTTGCGTTCCTGCGGGTCGGCGGGCAGCATCATCTGCTTCACGTTCGGCAGGGGCTGCTGAGGCGCAGCCCCCATGTGGATGTAGCGGGGCACTCCACCGGTGGGCACACCGTAGTCAGGTGTGGGCACGTGGTCGTTCTTGAGCATTTGTTCCAATGTGTTCTCCTTACAGGCATGTGATGAGGGCTTTGCGCTTGTCCTTGGTGTTCAGGGTGAAGCGGTTGCGGCTGTGACCACCGCAGTCGCCGCACTGGTACGCTTGGTAAGTGCTGACGCTGCGGTGCACGGTCGTGGTCGGATGCAGGTTCGGAGAGCCGCATCGCGGGCAGCGGCGCTGCTCGTCGTCGTAGTAGTGCGCGAGGTTCGGGTGACGGCGTGCCCACGGGCGCAGCAGCAAGTACAGCTTCTCGGTGGCAACCACGTCCTGCTTGTTGTACCGCTTGCACTCGGCCCACGCGCCCGGCTCGTTAGCCAGAATGCCCAGCCACAGTGCGAAACCGGGGTACTTCGTGTGCTTAGACTTCTGCTCGTCAGTCAGGGTCGAGAGGTACTCCAGCTTGTTCGATGTGAACGCGCCGACCTCGCGGGCCATGAGCATCGTGTCCACAACCTCCGGCTCGCGGAACGGCTTGAGGCCGTGGTAGATCATGCGAGCCCGAATCTTGCGCATGTCGAACTTCTGCACGTTCTGACCCACAACGATGTCGGCCTCGTCCAGCAACTCACGCAGCCAGATCAGCAGTTCCTTGTCGTCGCTGGCCCCGCCTGATTGGTGCTGCGTGTCCACGTATTGCACCTTGCGCTCGTGCAGCCACTTACCGGCTGCACTGAAGACTGCCCAGTCTTTTACAAGGCGGTCGAGAGCGCGGGGTTCATCGAACAGGCTCCAGTTGTACGTCTGAAGCGGGAGGGTTTCAATGTCTGCCGTCAGAATCTTCGGGCCTTTTACTGGGTTGGTCATTCGGTTCCTTGTCGTCGTTGAAGTGCGAGTTCCCGCTTGGCTTTGAGTGCTGCACGGGCCTCCCGCGCTTTGCGGTTTCGGTCGTCCCTCTTCTCGTCGGCGGTCTTGTGCATCGGGTAGATGAGGTTCTTGGGCGGCTTCTCCAAGTACGTCACGAGGTTCTTGAGGTACGGGATGATGTCCGCGTAGCTCGCAGACTTCGCACCCCACCTGGCCGCCGCGTTGCTGATCTTGCCCTCGGCTGCGTTGCAGCTTCGGTGCAGCAGGCCACGGATACGGCCTGTGTCGTGGTCGTGGTCGATCACACCCTCGCCCTTGATGGTCAGGTCGATTTCCTTCCCGCACAGTGGGCACAGCCCGTCCTGCTCCTTCAGCAGCTTGTGCGCGTACGACCGCATCATGCTGCGGGCGAGCTTCACAACTCGCTCACCCGTTTGTGTCTCGCTCATCGGCGACCTCCTTCGGTAGCACCCAATCACGCAGCACGCAGTCTTCAATGAAGTCGCGGTTCGCGGGGGTGAGGTTGAGTTCACGCATGTACTGGATCACGTTGTCCTTGTGCCAGCGAGTCAACCAGAGCAGCCAGCCCTCGGCCACTGCGTTCTGATTGATTTCACGGTACGCGTCGAGCACGATGTTCGAGGCGTCGTGAATGCAGGTCACGTCCTTCAGCACGTCGAACGCGCCAACTGCGCCGCATAGCTTGCCGTTGTACCGGGCAACGCCTTGCACGTTGTCGGCGGTGTCACCCATGAGCATCTGCGCCCAAAAGAACAACGGGCCTTGACCAGTGAGCTTAGGAGTACCGCTAGGCGTGTGCTTGATGCTCACCCAGCCCACCGGCTGACTCGGCTGCACTTGGCCCCGGTCAATCTCGTAGTACGGGTATGGTGTCATGCGCAAGTCCTTGTCTTCGGAACAGATCACGCCGTCCTCACCAAGCCGGTATGCGTCTTGGATCATACCGTCATCGGCTTCTAGTTCGCGGTGCAGCAGCACGCTGTAGTCGTCGAGCCATGTGGAGTTGTCGGCCACGAGCTCACGCAGCGGCTCCAGCAGTGGCGGTTTCGATTTGCTCTTACGGTTGCCCTGGTACGGCTTACCTGCCTTCACACGGAAGCGGCCATGCTTGTCAGAGTCGCGAGAGGTCAGGTGTATTCGGCAGTCGCTTGCCCCGGCGAGGAACATGCGCTTCAGAATCTCCTGCTGGAAGTTCCGAAGCGCGGTGTCCAATCGCTTTACCGTTGCCGCCGCGACGTAGCACGGGCCGTCACCATCAATTATGAGTGTACGACCAGGCACGGCGCTTTGGAATTGGTCGGGCAGGGCGCTTATGTCAACGCCCCGGACGATCATGCGGGCAGAACCGGGCTAGAAGGGACAACCGGCATCGCTGCGACAGGCATCACAGGCACTCGCACGCCAGCCGGGGCCGGAACGTGGGGCACGGCCACAGGGGCAGGGGTCGCCACCGCAGCGGGCACTGCCAAAGGGGCGGCAGGCACCGCAGCAGGGGCCACAGGCGCAGCCGGTACTGCCAAAGGGGCCACAGGCGCAGGGGTAGGTGCCGCCTGCCCGAGCACCCCTTTCCAGAAATCGCTTTCGTGGGCCGCCACGTGCGCTGCTGGGGATGCGGTGGGCAGTGAGGTCACACCCGACTGCATCAGCAGTTGTTGCAGCGGCGATCCTTGGAAGTCCAGCGCGGCCAGAATCTGCTCTTGGATGCGGTTCTTCGACTTGCCCTCGTACACACCTTCGATGTACAGGGAGTCCCACGCCTCCTTGGTAGGGCGGCTCCACAGGAACAGGCGGTACATGTCGTCTGGTGCCTCGGCGATAGGGTACGGCTGACGCGTCACCGGGTCGAGCGGAGGCAGGAAGCCATCGAGGTCGATGCGGGACACGATCTTGGGATCGGTCTTCGACTTCGGCACCTGCTTGATCTTCACGAGGAAGGTTTCACCCAGCAACTGCGCGAAGCTCTTGGCGGTGCCCTTCCAGTTCAGGGCCTTGAACAGCTTGAACGCACGGGCCTTCTCGTTGCGGGACAGCGCGGTGTTGTACGTGCGGACGATGTACGGGGTGCCGTCATCGTTCTGGTAGCCTTGGCCGGTCAGGGCAAAGCCGAGGGTGAACTCCAGTGCGGGGTCTTTGGCTTGGCCTTGGAACTCCTGCGGCTGGTTCCCGAACTCGATGTACTCAACCAGACGCCCGAAGGCGTATCCTTCGGGCAGCAGGCGACCGCCGCCGCCACCTTTGACGGCTTCGTTCAGGTCAATGCCGGATTCGGCAACGTCTTGTGCGGCGAGGGCTTGGAGGGCGGCAAGTTTTGCGGACATGGGATTCCTTTAAGTTTAGACTTTGGATTTTTCGTACATAGAAGGCCCTGCTTCAACTTCGGCAGGGAACGGCACACCGAGATCGTAACCGTACGCCTTGAAGAACTCCGGCAACGACTCCATGATGTGTTTGACGGCGGCTGCCACTTCAGCGAGCACGCTGCGGCAGCAGTCGAGGTACACGGCGTCGTGCACCTGATTGATGATGAACACGCGACCGCCGAAGAAGTCACGGCTGATGAGCCATCGGGCGATCTGGCCTGCGATGCCTTGAACGAAGAAGCCGGACTCACCTTGAATCGGATAGTTCCGCATCTGCGTGGGCTTGAACTCCATGAGTTCGATGCGCTGGCCGTCCACCCACTTGACCTTCGGGTACTGCCGGAACTCCATCGTCGTGCCGCACGGGCTTGTCCAAGTGCCACGACCGTACACGCGCCAGCCGCCGCTGTCGGTCTGCTCGCGGTGGATCGTCTTGGTACGCTCAACCTCGGCGAAGATGCGTTCCTCGTAGAACTTCTCGACATCGGGGAACAGCGCCTTCTCGGCGTCGATGAACGCCTGCGCTTCTTCCACGGTACAACCAGTTGCGAACGCAATGCCCATCGCAGTCGCACCGTACTGGTACGCAAACGCCTTGGGCTTGATGTTCGTCCGCATCGTCTTGTACCGCTTGTGATCCGGGTGCGAGTCGTCCTTGCACTTCAGCAGCACGTCCTCGTACTTCTCACCGAGTTGCTGAGACAGCCGCATACAGTGCATGTCGATGTTCTCCAGCAGGGCTTTCACGAGGTTCGCGTCCTTGCTGAACGCGGCCAGCGTGACCACTTCCAGCGCGGAGTAGTCCGCCTCGATCACAGCGCCGACAGGCTTACCCTCGGCTAACAGGGCCATGCACTCGTTGTACACGTCCTGCGGTATGCTCCTGCGGGCCAGAGCGTACGCGAGCCAGCGTGGGTTCTCGAATCGTGAGGTGAACATCCTCTTCACAGCGGACGTGTCACCACGCGGGATGTTCTGCATGTTCGGGCGGTTGCTCGACAGGCGGGTGGTCACAGTGCTCGTCGTGTTCAGGATGTGGTGCACGATGTCCTGATCGGTCAGGTACTGCAACATGCCGGACTGCTTCAGGACGTTACCTTCCTCGTCGCACACTTCGCGGAGGTAGTACGTGCCCAAGTCCTTGTCGATCTTGGCGAACTCCAGCAGCGAGGTCAGCAGGTTACGGGTCGCCTCATCGAACTCTTGCCGCTTCGACAGCATTTCGATTGCGTCGGCCCCGGTGCTGTACACCGGCGAACCATCAGCGAGCTTGCGCTTCCCGGCGAACTCATCCTTGAAGGACTTTTGCACATCCTGCGGCAGCACGTTCAGCGGGACGATGCCTTGCAGCACAAGCTGCCGGTCGTACCACTTCTGCTTCGGGGTCGTACCCGGCACAGCGTGCACCTTGATCTGCCCCCTCTGCTTACCGGCCTTGTACTTGTCGGCTGCGCCGTACGTTGCAACGCAACGCTCGAACGATTCGCCGTCCATGTTCTTACCGTTCTCCATTGCGACGGGCACGAACGTGTCGCCGAACTTGAAGCAGTCGATCTTCTCGAACTTAGGCGTGACCCCATCATCCTCGAACCACGTGTCCCGGATGCGGTACTTAATCGGGCCACCGAACAACCACGCACTCATGTGGAAGTCGCTGGTGTCTTTGAACTCGACGTACTCGGGGATGTGCTGGCGGAACGCCTTGAAGCTGTCCGTTAGTTCCAGCAGCTTCGCCTCTTGCTCGGCCTTCTGACCGAACGCAACGTCGCGGTTCACATGCAGGCCGGAGTCCATCGCGAGCACGTTGAAGATCAGGCCCTCCATGCGGAGCAGCGCCATGTCCCACATGCCGCGCTGCGTGAGCAGGCTGACTTGGCCGTAGAACGTCTTGCGGGTGTTGTCGATGTCGCCGCCTTCGCCGATGAGGTACTGGTCGAACAGTAAGTCCTTGTCGATCTGCGAGGTCAAGTACCCCTGCTCCCACAGCAGCTTCACACCGTCCACCTTGTGCGTGCCGCCGTACTTCGGGGCGGTGGTGTCGAGGCTAGGATAGGTTTCCTGCTGGTTCGTGAGCAGGTACTCAGCGTACGCAGTGCAGAAGATGCGCCCGCCCCGCTTCAGGAACTTCATGATCTCCTCACGTTGCTTCACGAGGAACCAGTCCATTTCAAACGCAGCGTTGTGCGCTACGAGCAGCCACACATCGTCGGGGATGGCGAGCCACTGCGCGTTGTCTGCCTCGCCCTGCGAGGAGAAGTAAGTGCCCGTGATCGGGCCGTCGAATGGCGCCGTGTCGATGGCGCGGCCCTCGGCCACGATGTAGTTCTGTGGGTGACGCGGGGAAGCGAGCGCACCGAAGTACGAGTGGTTCTCGGTTTCCAAGTCGATGAACATGATGCGACTCATGCGTACCTCTCCTTCACTTTAAGTTGCCACGCCTTGTTGCCGGTCTCTGGCTGGGTAACACGGTCGTGTTCTTCAATGATGCCAGCTTTGATGAGATTCAGCACTGGCGAGGTGATGCAGTTGATCGGCTTGCCTAGCCGGTTCGACAGGTCAAGGCGTGTGGCGGGGCCATCCGCGTACAGGCTGTCGAGCACCCTGGTTTCGAGTGTGCTGATGTTGCGCTGCGTCTGCACTCTGGTGAACGCCTGTATTGAGGTTGAGTTATTCGCCACGTTGCAGCCCCTCCCACCTACGGGCGGCCATCGCCTCATTATAAACCTCAACTATGTGCGCGGCTTGTGTTTGTAACTGTCCGTCACATAGTTCCAGCACACGCTGCGCATACCCGTCGGAGGTGTCCACAATGCACCCAGACGCACTGTCAAACATCAGCGGGCCTTCAACGTAGATTGCATTGCGCGGGAGGTCAGTCTGCCACCTGAAGCACCTCACAGTCGTGCACACATCTGCCGCAGCGCACGCGGCGCGGCAGTCCAGCGGCGTGCCCAAATCCTTCGGCACAGCAAATGCCACCTTCCCATGCGGGAGTTCCGCCCGTAGAACTGTACTCATGAATCCCCCCGCTCCTTGTGCAGTTTATTCATACCTTGGCCTCGCGCATCCGGTGGAACACGGGATGCCGGTAGCCGCCTTGGCGGTCGCGCTCCATGTAGCGGAACTCGGCCCACTGCCCGATGTACTTCGCCTTGTTCTCCCACATGTCCCGGCCCAACTCGTGAGCGATACCGTGCGGGCTGGCTTCGGAGCCGTCCTCGACCTCGATGGTCACGCTACCTGCGCGGCCAAGCGGCGTGCCGTCCTCACTGATGGCTTCATGAATCTCGGTGATGATGCCGTCCGCGTCGTCCTCGGGCTTGACCTTGAGCCAACCATCGGTGCGCTTGCCGCGCTCGTACGTGTGGTCGAGGCTCTTGACCATCAAGCCCTCGAGGCCGCACTCACGGGCCACGGTGAACATCGCGTCCACACTTTCGGGCACGTGTGCCCAAGACCCGGCAGGCTGGAACAGGTTGCCGAAGTCGATGCTGAGTGCGAGCACAGCCACGTTGTGCCGCACGCCCATGCGTTCCGCGAAGCGACCGTCCAAGGTCGGCAGGTCAAACAGCAGGAACTTCGTGGGCTTGCCGACCAGATCGGCGGGCAGGCCCTTGCTGCTGCGCACCCAGCGGTACGAGTCGTTGTACGTGCCGTTCGCCTCGAAGCCACAGTCGAACTCGTACAGGCCGGTGATCTGCGCAAGCTCGACCCACTTCGCGTCGAACTCGGACAGGTTGTGCAGCGGCTTGCCTGCGAAGCTGATGTAATCGACGGCCCAGTTCTGAGGGTTCACGATCACATGGCAGCGAATCTCGTCGTGCTTGATTTCGACCCATGCCGGGTACGTCATCTTGTGCTTGCGGTCACGCCACTTGTGACCCTTCATCAGTTCAGCCATGTCAACCTCCAAAGTGTTTGCGAAGATACAGAACGTCAGGCTTGCCGTACTCAGGCAACCACAGACTCGGGGCGTACGCGGTATTGAAGCGGTCACGCCGGTACATCAGCAGGCCAGCGGCAAACCATGCCGGGGCCACAGGCTCGAAGCAGTCAAGCTCGACGGTCGAGAAGCCCATCGCGCGGCACAGGCCGATCACGCCCTGCGCTGCGCCTCGCTTCCCGTCCGCCCCGAGGCGGAAGCAACCAGTCACCTCGACCACGCTGTGCTTCATGGCCTTCAGGCACACGTACACATTGTGGTCGGGCAGCAGGTACTTGTCGCCATCGGGGCGGAACGTCAGGCCCCACGCTTGGGCCGGGGAGTCACGGCGCAGCAGGTGCAGTGCCCTGCCGTACTCGTGCTCGGGGATACCTTCATAGAAAATCATGCACCTGCTCCATCGTTGAACACGCAGCGGGCACCGTCGAAGTAAACTTCAGACTGGAAGCACGAGGGCTTGCCCGGTGTCGCGAATTTGTTTTTCGGTGACGACAGCCCACGGATCGCGGCAGCGTCGGGATTGTCGAGTGACCCCATCATGATGATTACATCGGTTGCGCCTTGGATGCCGGTCTTGGAATCCTTCAGCGCGGAGTACGGCGGGTACAGCATGTTCCCACCCTCGACGCTGATCTGCACAGTCGCCATGCCGATGCAGTCGTGCCGCACCATAAGCTCGCGCCACTCCTGCCAGATTTGCTCAACGGCATCCGCCTTGTTCGCGCCGTTCACTGCGCTGCTCAGTCGGAAGTTCGCCAGCATGTCGGCCACCACCACAGCGGGGCGCTGTGCTTCGATGACCTGTTCGATCTGCGCAAGGCTTGCGCCGTGCATGTCCTTCACCCGGATCAAGTCAGCAACCCCGCCGATGGCCTGCGTGTACGCGGGCACAAGCTGGCCGGAGTTCGACAGCAGGATGATTTCGTTCAGGTCTTTACCCAGCGCGGCCTGGTAGATACGCGGGATGATGCGCTTACCGCTACCCTCGTTGTTCAGCCAGAGGATCGGGCGCTCACCCTTGTACATGTCCACAACCTGCGGGGCGAAGTCGGTCAGCACCGAAGCGATGAACGAGGTCTTGCCCTTGTCAGGACGTGCGGCTATGGCTACGCTCGCCCCGCCCTGTAGCCCGAGGATGTGTTCGCGCAGCGCGGCGATGCGCCGGAACTTCAGGCCCTTGTCGTCGGACACCTCAGCCAGCAACTCACCGATGCCGGTCTTGATGTAGTCGTCAGGGGTGGCGCTCGCCTTGCTGCGCACGGCCTGCTGCGACAGTCGGGACAACTCGTACGCGAGGTCAACCTCGTCGCCGCGCTGGTACTTCTCGATCAGCGCAGCGGCTCGCCCGGACAGGTCAAGCTCATACAGTTGCCCGAGGATGCCGTTGATGGCCGTGTCGTCTGGCTTGTTGCGGAGTTGTTCGATCAGGTGCAGTGTGATCTGCACCGACTCGGGGGCGGCATGTGCGGATCGCAGACGTACGAGCGATTGCAACTCATCAATGTCCACAGCGTCACGCTCAGGGAATGCTACGTAATACGCGCCGTACCACTGAAGCAGTGCGAGCGTATCGGGTGCGACCATCCCCTGCGGCACCACATGCTTCAGCGAGTTGTACCGCTGCTTCGTACTCAGCGCACTCAGGAGAAGGTTATCCATTACGCCCCTGCTGCTCGTTGATGGTGCTGAACTGCACCGATTGGTGCAGTTGCTCATCGCGAACTATCGGCAAGGCGTCCATCCGTTCCTTGCGTCCAGTTGCGTAGTGCACCTCGTTCATGCGCGCACACACCCGCAGGGCCAGCGCCTCTGGCAGTGCGGTCGGGTAGAGCTTCTCCTGTGTCGGCATGTACACAACGTACGTGCCGTCCCCCACACGCATGGTAGCGTACGGGTAGTGTCGGCGGTCAATCTCAAACTCATGCATGGTAAGCTCCTTTCAGAAGTTCGCGGATGGCATCACAATTCATGTCCTTCGGGTCGAGCCCATCTGGCGGGCGCGCTCGTATTTGTCTGGGGACAAGGGCTCGCATTCGCTTGCTACCGGACTTGTACCCATCGTCACCAGCACGATCCCCATCGTAGGCCCACACAAGGGTCGTGCAGTTTTTGAGTGCGAGTGCAGCGGTTGCGCTGCATCCGGCACCCAGCGTTGTTGCTGTACCAATCTCAGGCGTTGCACGCAGTGCGAAGCGCACCTTGTACATGCTGAAGATGTCCTCGGTCAGCACGGTGCAGCGGCACACGGTGCCCACTAGGTGCGGCTTCGCGTAGTGCAACCACTTCGCGTTGCTCTTGCCTGTGAGGTCACGGCCATGCCAACCACCCGAGTCATCTTGCAGGTACAGGCGGCTGGTGCCGACGCTGTACCACAGCGTCGGCAGGTACGGGAACATCATGCCCTTGCTCGCGAGGAAGCGGCCCACGGTGTCCGCGTAATCCGACCCGATGACCTGGCGCAGATCAGTCGGTACGGTGAGGTCGTGCCCTTCCTCGACAACAGGTGCAGACAGCAAGACGTGCTCCTTCAGCACGACACCGCCCTCCTTGCACCGCTGGCAGTAACACCACCAGCGGTCACGGTCGTTCCCGATTGTCATGTTTGCTCGGGACTCCCGGCGATGCCGCACACGCACACGCATACCAACTGCGAGGCGCTGGGCTTGGGGTAGCCATTCGTGTTCAGGGATCATGTGTACAGTTTCCAGCAGGCTTTGCGGGCCTTGTCGCCGACCTCATGCGACCCCGCATCCGCGTCTTGCTTGTACGCATACACAGGGCCAGCGGCCAGCACCTTCCACCAGAACTCATCGAGTCCGAGCTTCACGGCAATCGGCATCCACTCCTTGTTGATGCGCTCGGTCATCTGCACGTCCGTCACGCCCTGCTGGCGCTGGTCTTGGCCGTACGATGCCGACAGGTAGAACAACTCGCACGGGTCATGCCCGGTGAGTACATGAGCCTGCGCAGTGCAGGCGGTGGTTGCGCCGATAGCCACGGCGCAGGCAAGCACGAGGTTACGCATGTCGCTCTCCTTTCAGTTGAATGCACAAGGGCACGGATGCCCATGCCCTTGTACGTCAACCGATTACTCGGCGCTGGCTTCGGCGGCAGCAGCCACCGGCAGCTTCAGCTTGTTGCCCTTGACCACGGCGATGTCGGCGTCGAAGCCGGAACCGTACGTGACCTTGTAGGTCTTGCTGCCGTCTTCTTCTTCACGGACGCCGATCACGTTGGCTTCGACTTCCTTGGCTTCGTCGCCACGGCCCACGGTCACGACGACCACGGAACCCACGGTGACAGCGGCCAGAGCGTCGATGCTGTTGATTTCAGCGGCCAGTTCTTGCAGCTTCGCAGCCAGTTCAGCGTGCTTGGCGAACGCGGTGTTGTACTGGGCCAGCAGCTTCTCGCGGCGGGTCAGCTTGACCTCGGGAGCGGCGGTGGTTTCGGCGGCGGTGTTGGTGTTCAGTTCGGACATGGATGTTTCCTTTCAAAAGTGGTGGAGGTTGGTTCCCGCTTACAGTGTACGGGGCAGTCTTCGCCTGTGCGGTGCCTGCTGCATCCTTCATGCGCCGGGGTCAGTGCACGTTGCGGTCGCCGACATGCACGACCAGCGGTGTTGCGTCGCTCGGCGGGTCGAGCTTCTCAGTGGTTTCCTGATACGCGACCTTGCTGATGCGGGCCTTGAAGCCAACGTCCTCGGATGGGTAGAACGCGGGCACTTCGTTCGTGATGATGAGGCTCGTGACCTCACCCACGATGGTGCGCAGAATCTGCTCGTCGGTGGCGTCGTTCGGCAGCTTGGCGATGGCTGACTTGAAGCCCTCGGGGGCGGCTTCCTGCGGCACCAGACCATCGCGGATCAGGCGATAGTTCTTCAGCAGGAAGGCCGCGCCGTCTTCGCTGATCTGCACGACGCTCTCGACAGCGTACGAAATCTTCAGGGTGGTGATGCTCATGTTGTGTTCCTTTCCGGGCGATTGTTAAGGGCGCACAGGGTACTGTGCGAGTTCGATGTCGGCGTTGCGCCACGCTGCGTCGGCGTCCTGCTCGGCCTTCACGGCGTCGAGGCGGATCGCTTCGAGGCGTTCGTGCTCGGCGGCGACGACCTTCTTCTGCTGGTCGGCGGCGGAGAACAGGCCATCGGCACGGCGGTCGAGTGCTTCACACTCGGACACCACGGCGCGGCGGTGCAGGTTGATGACGAAGTTCAGGATGCGGCGGGTCAGGCCGGTGTTCACGATGCTCATTGATGTGTCCTCCAGTTGGTTGAACTCAGACGCCAGCACGGGCCAGCAGGGATTGCAGGCCGTTCGCGAGGAACTGCGCCGACTTGTTGTGCACGAAGCCGTGCGCCATGTGCTGCGGGAAGTTCGAGCGGTCGCCCTTGTCACGGCCCCAGCGTTGTGCGAATCGTTTGTTATGCTTGCGCATGTGCTTCTCCTTCAGGGTAGTAATGAGCTTTGACTTCGGCCATGATGAAGTCCTTGTCCTTGAGTGCGTCGAGGTGCTGGGCTTGCACGGTCTTGCCCGTGCAGCGCACCTTCTCGCGGCGAATGGTCTTCATGTAGTCCCGAAACACCTTGAAGGTGCGGATGTTGCCATCGCACTTGCTCACGCTGGCGGTGGTGCACAGGGAGCCATCGTGGCGCTTGTTGGTGCTGAAGCTGAGTTCACGGCCATCCGGCAGCGGGAAGCAGGTTTCCATCTGCCAGCCGCTGTGGCCTATGGATAGTGCGCCGCCGCTCATGCGAGGGTGGGTGAAATGGTCGTGTTCGGTGGTGGGGTTCATTTCGTCAGACTCCTTCAACATGGTTTCGATCTGGCGCTCGGATGCGCCGTGGGCTTGCATGAGTTCGGCACGGCGGTACTTGTCGTACTCGTGCTGAAGGTCTTGCTCGGTTGTGTCCGTGCGCTTGAGGTCACGCAGCAGGACGGCGTACAGTTCCTTCTTGCCTTGCCAAGTGATCCCCCGGATCATTCGCTCGGCGTGCATGTACCGCCTCACTCGACTTCCTTGAGGTACAGGAACTCGACAGGGCTGAACCGCGTGATGCGGCGGTCGCCGTTCGGCGCGTTGTACTGGAGGTTCACAGGCATGGACAGCGTGTGGTCAATCTCCAGCACCTTACCCGTGCCGTCGATGTTACGTGTGCTGAAGCGGTACGTCTTGTCCGCTTGCAGCGCCACAGCTTGCCCGCCCAGCAGTTGCGTGCCGGATACGATGATCGGCTGGCCCTGAGCAGCACGTCCCTCGGTGAAGGGCAAGGGCTTCCACCAGCCGCTCATTTGCGTGCATCCTTCAGACGCGCCCGCTGTTCCAGCGTGAAGCTCTTGCCGTGGCCGCGCCAGCGGTCGGGCACCTCGCGCAGTTCAGCCAGCGCGGCCTCGCGCTTGGCCTTGCCCTTGGGCAGCTTGTCCGGGTTCACGATCCGGCCTTGTTTGTCGATCAACATGATGCACTCCTCTCATGGTAGCAGGTGCTGGTACGCGAGTTCGCGTATCAGCGGAATTTGTCGTCTGTCAAATACATCGTTCCACCCGAACGGAGTGCTCGAAATCTCGATGCACTCCTGTACGGTCATGCCCTCACCGAAAGGGTAGTCCGCCCGATACTGCGGCACTCCGTAGTATCGGTCTCGTCCGAAGTATTTGTTCGAGCACAGCAGTCCGTTGCTGTCCCACGTGTACATTCGCCCTCCCAGCATGAAGCGAGCGGCGAGGTGTGCACGGCACAGGCCGTTGCAGTCCCAGTCACGCGCAGACCATTCCTCGCCCCAGTACCGGGCTTCCAGTTGCTCCCGGACTGCTTTGGGCGCGCAGCCCCAGCCATCATCGGCAGGCGTGATGACCTCGACAGGAATTCCCCACAGTTCAAGGATTTCGCCGACGATGCCGGCCAGGACACCGCAACCGCCGGAGTTGATGTTGGTGCAGTAGTTATCGTACAACGCCCGAGACAGGCGACGGAGGCGGCGCTTGAGTTCGATGGGATGGATGCTAGACATTATGTGCTCTCGATTGGTTTGTTCAAAACGGCCCGCGAGTGCAGGCCGCACGCCCCTTAACCGGGATACCCACCGTGGGTGGGTTTGTACAGCTTTGCCGGGGCCGTGACCTGCTCCTTGGTGTAGCGCGTGCTTTTAGTTTCAATCACGCCAGTGGCAGGGTCGAACGACTGGACAACTGTGGTCACAACATCCGGCCCAATACCATCTGGGTGCTGCACGCCCCCGAGAAGGGCGGAAGACCCCACTTGGCAGAACTTTATGAATGCGTAGGTTGCGTCTTTCATGGTTTGAATCTCTGGGTTGAAGTGCGGATTGCACTGCAAGGGCCACGCCCGGAGGCATGGCCTATGCGCTACAATCAGCCGCCCAACGCAGCTACGAGGGCTTGCGCCTCAGCGAGCGCCTGTGCCTTGTGGGCGATTGTCAGTCCCTTCGCGTTCGCGGCCTTCAGGCGAGCGAGCACAGACTTGACGGCGGCTTGCGCATCGAACGCGGTATGCACGCTCGCCTCCTTCCTGAACTCGACCCACGAATCCTTGATCGCGCCTTCGAGGTCAAGCGTGCGGGTGCGGTCGATCTTGAAGATGCGGCCAGTGGCGATGGCTTCCTTGTCAGCCTTCGGGTCGAGCTTGGCAAGCTGGCCGTGTGCCAGCATCCACTCGACAAGTGCGAGCTTGCGCCCGCCCTTGGGCATGGCGTGTACGAGCTTGTCAGCCAGCGTGCTATCGCCATGCTCGGTGGCGTGGGAGAGGACGGACACGCCCGCCCGGTGAATGTCGCCATCCAGTTTCGCTCCGCGATTCGTGATCGAAGCGATGGCCTTGTTCAGTTCGGCAGTACCCTTGATGATTTGCATGATAATCTCCAGTTCGTTGAAAACGGGCGACACTGCCCGACATTGCGCCCGGTGATCGGACGCAATAGCTGAAAGTGTCAGGTTACGAGCACGGCGGCTCATGCCATCGCCCGCTTGGCGGCTCGGGCGGCGGCTTGGTTGTAGAACCCTTTGGTGTTCGCGCTCACGCGCTTCGCCCAAGAGTCCGACATGCGGCGCTTTGCCTTACGGCTCTCTTGCGTGCCTTGCGCATCGAGTGCTGCAATCTTGGCGAACTTCCGCTCGACATGGCTCAACTGTGCACGCATGTTGTCCTTCACTTGGCGTGCAGTCGGCGGCTTGCGTTTCACTTCTGGCGTGTTCAGATTGCACTGCCCACCAGTCATCTTTTCCCATGCACTTTGCATGATGTTCTCCATTTAACGATGCCAAAGTCAGCATCTTTCAGCGCCCTAAGAGCCCCCGCCTTCATACGTGGCGGCATTCTTCGGATTAAGGCGCTGAAAGATGCGCCCGGAATTTCCGGGCGCTTTGTTTCGCCTAATGCTGGGTTCCTTTCCCGCGCCATTATGCGCGGCCGTCATTTTCCAGCTCGTTCCGTACGGCGTTATTTCGCGCACACCTGTGGTTTTAGCACAGTCCGGGTGCATTTCTGCACTTTTACAAGGCCGATCCTTGCTCCCCTGCCCGGGCCTTGCGGCCCGTACTAAACGCGCTGGGTTAAACGCGCAGCTCTCCATTTTATAGCGGGCGGCTTGAGGCCGGAACTGTCCCGCATACACTTTGCTTTGTTCGCCACCTTTCGGCTTTGAACTCTACACGGCGCATTCACCGTTTCATGCTTCGCAGTGTATCGCACCGCTTTGCACTTGTCAAGCGATAATGCTTGACCGTTTCGCTTTCGGCTTTCGCTTACTTGCTGGGTTGCATTGTATCGCATTCGCTTTACCTTGTCAACCCTCGCTTTTCTCGCTTGCTTTCGCTTGCGAGTGCAGCGCGTTTCCTTTGCTGCGATGATTGAACTGTACCGCATTCCGTGGTGCTTGTCAATCGTCTTATGCTGCGCTACTCTGTTCGCTTGCAACATGCAAGGCATTGAACATTTCGCTCTAGGCGCTGGGTGACAGGCCAGCCTTACCAAAACCTAACCCGCATCCGTTTCGTTTCGAGTTGGCCTAGTGCATGGATTGAACTATACCACAAAATCCGCTTGTGTCAAGCATCATTTGCAAAATTGTTCGCGCTGCATTGTGAAAGAGCGTGCAACCTTGCAGGTTGTCTGTTGCGGGTCGATGCCTGCAACATGGGATGAACTATAGCACGATGTTTGAGACAGTGCAAGGATTATTTGCAAATACCCTAGCATGGTGTAGGGTTATGTTCTGTAAGTGCTTGATTATAAAGGATAAATTAAGAATCACCCTAGAATGGATACATTCACAAGGCACAGCCGCGAGGATGGATACAGGATAGGGAACCAATCCGGGTATAATCCCGACAACCCAGCGAGGCACAGCACAGCAAGCGAGGCACAGCACAGCATGCTAAAGAATCCGCGAGGGCTTGACAGACTGCACAGGATGTGATACACTGCGAAGCATTGGAACAAACGAAAGCGAGGCACAGCACGAAACACGAAAGCCGCACAGGATGCGAGACAATCAGCGAGGCACAGCGAGAAACCCGCGAGGGCTTGCGAGGTTCGGGGCGAAAAGAAACAGATGCCGCACTCGCTGCGCTGGCGCAAAGGGCCGCGATCAGCCGCGAGGCCCCCCCCCCCACGGGGGGAAGCGGGCAGCGCGTCGGGTCGGA
>Ga0228700_1000401_pt1 | contig 40489 bp, 37 predicted proteins | sample McNCre317_Aug_MG_FD_178019 | JGI IMG/M metagenome (GOLD analysis project Ga0228700, IMG submission 178019) | Freshwater microbial communities from McNutts Creek, Athens, Georgia, United States - 3-17_Aug_MG | ecosystem: Environmental > Aquatic > Freshwater > Creek | place: USA: Georgia...
GGCACCCAAGGTGGCTGGCGCATGCGTGGCCTGCCTTGGCGTCAAAACTGATTGCACGCCGTATGACATTCCTAGCACTCGATGTGGGCAACACACGCCTCAAGTGGGGCTTGTACGACAGCCCCGCACCCGGCGCTACGTTGCTGGGCAGTGGCGCGGTGTTTTTAGAAAACATCGACCGCTTGGCCGATGAAGACTGGCGCGACTTGCCCGAGCCCACCCACATGCTGGGCTGCATCGTTGCGGGTGAGGCCATTCGCCGCCGCGTCGAAGAGCAAATGGAGTTGTGGGATATCACGCCCCATTGGGCTGTGTCATCCGCCGCTGAAGCGGGTATGACCAATGGCTACGACCACCCCACGCGCTTGGGCGCAGACCGATGGGTGGCCATGATCGGCGCACATGCGCGCATGTTGCAACAAATCAATGGCGCGGCAACGAAGCCGATGGTGGTGGTCATGGTCGGCACGGCGGTGACGGTGGAAGCGATTGATGCCCATGGCAAATTTCTAGGCGGCCTCATCTTGCCCGGCCACGGCATCATGCTGCGCGCGCTCGAATCAGGTACTGCAGGCTTGCGCGTGCCCACGGGCGAGGTGTGTGAGTTTCCAACCAACACCAGCGACGCCCTCACCAGCGGCGGCACCTACGCCATCGCAGGCGCGGTCGAGCGCATGGTGCAACACGTACGCCAACACTGCGGCGCAGAGCCCGCGTGCTACATGACCGGTGGCGCAGGTTGGAAGATGGCCCCCAGCATGTCGGTGCAGTTTGAGCTGGTCGACTCGCTCATCTTTGATGGGTTGTTAGAAATCGCCAAGCAGCGCTTAGATCGCGTGGGTGCGCCTTTTAGCAGCCTAGGATAAAACCAGCTTGTAGTGCGATGCGCTACAAGCTACAATCCCCGCATGATTAAAAGCTTTCGGCATAAAGGCTTGCAGCGTTTCTTTGAGACAGGCAGTAAGTCGGGGATCCAAGCCTCGCATGCTGCTCGGTTGCGCCTTCAGCTGGCAGCGCTTGATCAGGCCATTCGCCCCGAGGATTTGTCTGCGTCTTCATGGGCGCTTCATCCTCTCAAGGGTGACTTAAAAGGGCATTGGGCGCTCACGGTGAACGGCAATTGGCGCATGGTGTTCACGTTCGAAGGTCAAGATGCCGTGCTTGTAGATTATTTGGATTACCACTGAGGTTCGTATGACCAGAATGCACAACCCGCCCCATCCTGGCGAAGTTCTTCGTGAATATCTTGGCGCGGTCACGGTGACGGATGCCGCAGCCAAGCTTGGTGTGAACCGAGTCACGCTATCTCGTGTGATCTCGGGTAGTTCCGGCATTTCTGCCGATATGGCTTATCGCCTAAGTATTGCGTTAGGGACCAGTCCAGAAATGTGGGCTGGCATGCAGTTGCAATACGACTTGCACATGGCCAGCAAGATCAAACGCCCCAAAATTCAACCTTTTGCATTGGCAGCTTGATATGAAAGTCATCGATTCTCTTGTCACGCAAGCCCCTAGCATTGCGGCCATTCGCCGAGACATTCATGCGCACCCCGAACTGTGCTTCGAAGAAGTTCGCACGGCCGATTTGGTGGTGCAAAAGCTGACCGAGTGGGGTATTCCCATCCATCGCGGCATGGGTAAAACAGGCGTGGTGGGTATCTTGAAGTGCGGCACGAGTGACCGTGCGATTGGCCTGCGCGCCGACATGGATGCTTTGCCGATGCAAGAGTTCAACCAATTCGCTCACGCCAGCCAGCACGCGGGCAAGATGCACGCCTGCGGCCACGACGGCCATGTGGCCATGCTCTTGGCGGCTGCGCAGTATTTGTCCAAGCATCGTGACTTTGACGGCACGGTTTACTTCATCTTCCAACCCGCTGAAGAAGGTGGCGGCGGCGCACGTGAGATGATGCGCGATGGCTTGTTTGACAAGTTCCCCATGCAAGCCGTCTACGGCATGCACAACTGGCCGGGCCTCAAAGAGGGACAGTTTGCGTTGAGTGCAGGCCCTGTGATGGCATCGAGCAACGAATTCAAAATCACCATCCACGGCAAAGGCTGCCACGCCGCGCTGCCGCACAACGGCATTGACCCCGTGGTGATCGCTTGCCAAATGGTGCAAGCGTTTCAAACCATCGTCAGTCGCAATAAAAAACCGGTCGATGCCGGCGTGATTTCGGTCACCATGATCAACGCAGGCGAAGCCACCAATGTGGTGCCCGACCACTGTGAGCTACAAGGCACCGTGCGCACCTTTAGCGTGGAAGTGCTTGACATGATCGAGCAGCGCATGCGTGATGTGGCTGCGCACACCAGTGCTGCTTTTGGTGCCACCTGCACGTTTGAGTTTGAACGCAACTACCCGCCCACCATCAACCATCCCGCTGAAACTGAATTTGCGCGTGAAGTGATGGCCGACATCGTGGGGGCCAACAATGTGGTGGCGCAAGAGCCCACCATGGGCGCAGAAGACTTTTCGTACATGCTGCAAGCCAAGCCAGGTGCGTATTGCTTCATTGGCAATGGCGATGGTGTGCATCGTGAGATGGGCCATGGTGAAGGGCCTTGTACGCTGCATAACCCTAACTATGACTTCAATGATGCGCTCATTCCACTGGGTGCGACCTATTGGGTCAAGCTCGTGGAAGCCGCGTTGCGTTAAAAACCAAAAAGCCCGCTTAAGCGGGCTTTTTGCACTTTCGCAGAAGTTAAAGCTTCACAATAGAAACCGGTTGCAGTGCGGTATTCACAGCAGTAGCTTTTGTGAACAATCCGTTTGCATCGATGTCACCGATGATTTTTGTCAAATCAGGATCGCTCAGATCTCGACCAGTGAGCTTGGCTGTATTGTCCAAATTATTGGTAGCAAGCTTGGTAATAGAGATGAACTGTGTTGCATCGATCACGACAGAATAATCCAGTGGGTTGAGCTCGCCGTTGACTAAAACGTGCAGCGTAGCTGTCGGGTCAAGTCGCCATAGGTTGTCACCCGGTTGTGATGTCGACGTCCAAGAAGTGCCAGACGCAGGTGATTTAAGAAACAAATAATCTTTAGACGCATAGAGTTTGCGGCTTCCCGTCCACGTATTCGATGTGGAGATGACTTGTTTGACATCGGCTTGGCCATCAAATTTATTAGCGACTAAATAAGTCTTTTGAGTCCAAGAGTTGTTTTCCCAGCCGTCGTAACTTTGCAGCGCGTAATACGCATCACCTACTTTGCTAGGGCGTGAGCCGGAGCCATACATTGTGGGTGTTGCGCCCGCGCCAGAGCTGTACTGAGCACAAATCACTGAGTCATTGCGCACGGTGCTAACGGGCATGGTGGTTGCGCCGTTCGCTGGTCGTGTGCCTTTGAAAATTACAGACTTTAAACCGCTGTGCCAACTTCCCATTCCGTTGTTGGCGGCTGTGTCGTAATAGCCATACCAATAGGGAATGGTGAACACGAAAGAATTAGCGTCAGCAGAGTCTTTAAAGAAGCAACTGATGTCATACCAATTTTGTTGACTACCAGCAGGCGTAAAACCGTTTTGGTTTGAAGTTGCTGCTGTGTAAGCTGCTGTTAACGCGGTGTTGATGGATGCATCATCAAATTTGACTCGGTCATACGTGCCATCGGCGTTGAATGTGTAATAAAACGCATTGAGTTTTTGTGCCCATGTGCCCGCAGTGCTGATGTAGCGTTGGTACAGAATGGCCACATCGCCGTTGTTCAGGCCTTGGTAACCTTTGATAGAGAAACCTTCAGAGTCTGTGTTGTAGCCGAAGGTGGTGTTGAGCCAAGATTGTTGAAAGCCTTCAACGAGTGTGCTCGAAATAGGCCCTTTTGCATCATCTGTCAAATCAAAGCGCAAAAGCTTTGTGCGGATACCCGTGACTTGCCCGTTTTGGTCAAACACGGTGCTGTCTGTTTCCAAAAACATGTAGTTCCCATCATCAGACACCTGAAGCTTTTCGTAGGCCTTCCATGAGTCAGCACCTGAAATTTTGTAAATCGAGCGTGAACGTTCGCCCACGCAGTACAAGTTGCCATCTGCCTTGTTAATCAAGACCAAATTACACGTCAGGCCATCTTTGTAAATGCCGCTGGCGGTGAGCAAAATGTATTTCGCGCCGTCATACATATCGATGAAACCGGTTGTGCAGTCATCGGCGCCCGTTGTAACCGCTAGTTTTTCGAGGGTCCCGTCACTTGCAACGCCTGCGAGCTTGAGCAAGTCGTAGTTACATTGAACAGCTGCTTGCGCATAAGCTTTAGGAAAAACAGCATCTGTGACCCAATCAATCAGCTTATGTAGAGCCGCTGTTTGTGTTCCGTTGGAGACTTTGGTTTGGGCCAATGAGAGGCCTGCATAACCAGTGAGTTTGACCGAGGCTGCTAGTTGACTTGACGATGATTCCGTTGCTGGGGCTGCAGCAGTGCCGCCACCTCCACCACCGCATCCGTAAAGCAAAACTGTTAGCAGTCCGATGCTAATTAGTTTGAAAAGATTGAACATACGCGACTCCTATAAAAACGCATGTTTATATGATATTGATAAAAAATTGTTTGTCCACAACAAATGATGGTTTTTTGATAAAATCGATACTTTTAAGGTAGCTTTAATAAGCCGCCAACAAGGCACCATCGTGCTTTTAAATTGGTCGAGGCTGCACTTCGTTAATCCCCCTTATTGGGGTCAGAATCCAATTAATTAATGGGTCAATAGCCGTGAAATAGTCGATCAAGCGCATTCGAGATCAAGTTTTGCTGATCGCTCAGGCTTATGACATAGGTTTTTAAGAGTCGCGTCGGAACAGCTGCCAGCTTGGGTGTTTCAAGAATGCACGAAACCCCTTCAATGTCAAAAATGGGCGTCAAATCTTTGGCTAAATTCACGGCAGGAAACTTATCAAGCCGTCGTAAAGGAATCACAACGCGTGTTACTAAACCGCTAAGCAAAGCGCATTGAACATCAAGTAAGTACGGTGTAGAGGCTGCAAGTGAGCCCGAATTGCGGTACACATCAAACCGCGCCATCAAAAGGTTCTCCATGCATCAAGTGGCAGAGATTCTTCGGCTACGGTTTTGTTATAGGCTTGGATAAAGTCTGCGTGTTCTGCTTTCCATCTGGCTTCTTTTTCTTTGCGTACGAGTTCGCGCAGATGCAGATCGCAGGCCTTTGAGATATTAATACCGAGCTCTTTTGCGTCAGCCAAAACTTCGGCGGATAAGGTTAAGTTTGCAGCTCGCTTTGAGCCTTGCGAATGACGTTCTGCAAGCATGATGTTGATGTGCGCAGTTGATGTGCGCATATTTTGTGCGCATTGTTTATTTCTTGCAATAGAAACTTGGGCTCAGTAAGCCGAAAGAAGCGTGTTCAAGTGCTCTTTATGTTCCGCTGCAGCATAAGGCACCAGCAACCCTAAAACACTCTTGGCCCCACGTAGCAGTGAGGCCTGTGCACTTTCAGGCTCTAGCGCATGGCGCGGATCGCGCACATATTCGTAGCTGAGCCACCACGTCAGCATGACCACCATGTGCGTGGCAGTTGCTTCCCGTTCAGACACGGTGATGTGCAAGGCGCCATCGTGCTCTAGGCTATCGAGCAGCGTGCGAAAAGCGGTTGTTTTTTGAAGCAATGCATCTTTGACATGTGTTTCTAAGCGGCGGTTGCGGCTCAGTAGGTCGTTCAAATCGCGGTACAAGAATCGATATTGCCACACCAGCTCAAAAAGCGTGTGCATGAAAAACCAAGCGTCTTCTACGTCTCGTACATCTGGTGCCGCATTGAGTAGTTCGCTCAAACCCGTTTCATAACGCCCGAATAGGGCATTGACTAGCTCATCTTTCGCGGGGTAGTGGTAGTACAGGTTGCCAGGGCTGATGTTGAGCTCACTCGAAATCAATGTGGTTGACACATTGGGTTCACCAAAGCGATTAAAGAGGTCTAGCGTGACCTCCAGAATTCGCTCTGCAGTGCGGCGTGGCGCTTTTTTAGCCATGGTGTTAATTCAGCTTGGTAGCGGGCAGTCGAGCGTTACTTCTTGGCCGCTTTTTTAGCGGGTGCTTTCTTCGCTGTTGTTTTTGCTGCAGGCTTGGTTGTGGTGGCTTTTGTAGCTTTAGGTTTCGAAGTGCCCAGCTGTGCTTCAAGAGCTGCGACGCGTGCATGCAGCGCTTTCATCTCAGCGGCAGAAGGTAGGCCCAAGCTATGCAAAGCACGAGCCACGCGTTCTTCAAAAATACCTTCCAGCTTGCCCCATTGGCCGGTGGCGCGTTCACTCAGCGTGTGGGCGGCTTGCGTGGCTTTTTGGGTGGCTTCGGCCAGCTTTTCTTCGGCGGTGGTGTGTGCCTTGCGTTGCATGGTGATGCCGTCGCTCACTAGCTTTTCAAACGCCTTGGTGCCGTCTTGTTGCGCCTTGGCAAATGCCCCCAAGCCAGCCAGCCAAATTTGTTGGGCTTGTTCTTTCACGTTGTCAGACATCACGGATGGGTTAAAAGGGTTTTTGGTAGACATGATCAAATCTCGCTAAAACAAGTTTCACTTTAACCCGACACAAGCGGCCTAGCAACGAGATTTCCCCTAAGCCAATCAGTTAAGCTTCAAGCTTGACCATGCAACCTGCAACTACAAACCCTATTGACGATCAACTGCGAGAAGCGCTCTCAGGCTTTCCGCAAATCACGCTCGCCATTCTGTTTGGGTCTGTTGCCCGTGGTTGTGCCACTGCGCAGAGCGATTTAGACATTGCTGTCATTGCTAAAAAACCGCTTCAAGCGGTTGAAAAAATTCAAATCATTGAAGCCTTGGCCTCGTTGACTGGTCGTCCCATCGATTTGATTGATGTCCATGCAGCACCTGAGCCTTTGCTCGGGCAAGTGCTCAAATATGGTCGTCGCATCTTAGGCTCAGACAGCGCCTATGCGCAGTTGCTCTACCGTCATCTGATTGAGCAAGCTGATTTCGCGCCTTTGCAAAACAGAATTCTTTCGGAAAGGCGTACCGCATGGATAGGCAAGTAATTGACCAAAAGCTTGAATCACTCCGCCGTTGCTTGCTGCGCATTCAAGAAAAGTTTCCCGCAGATGCGGCGGAGCTTCAGAGCAACTTTGACTTGCAAGACATCATTGCGCTCAATCTAAGCCGTGCTGTGCAGCTGACAGTCGATATCGGTTCGCACATCATTTCCACAACGAACATGCCTGCGCCTGAAACCATGGGGCAAACCTTTGAAATTCTTGCCCAGCAAAACGTGCTGTCGGCAAATGTGGCTGAACAACTGAAAAAGTCAGTTGGCTTCAGAAATATCGCCGTTCATAACTACGAAGCCATCAATTGGCAAATCGTGCACAGCATCGTGCGTGAGCACCTGCAAGATTTCACTGAATTTGCCAAAGCAGTTGCTAATTTGCCCTCGCAATGACCGAAACAACCCACCAAGCTTGGTACGTCGTCCACACTAAGCCCCGCCAAGAAGCCCGAGCCCTTGAGAATCTGCAAAACCAAGGCTTCAACTGCTTCTTGCCCACTTTGCAAGTGCAAAAACTGCGCAATCGAAAAGTGCAGACCATCACCGAGCCCATGTTTAGTCGGTATCTGTTCATTCAGCTTGACGACGCCACCCAAAACTGGTCGCCCATTCGTTCCACGCTTGGCGTGAGCAAGCTGGTTAGCTTTGGCCCGCAGCCAGCCAAAGTGCCGCCAGAGTTTGTGGCCTTCTTGCAAGAGGCACCGCAAACTACGTTGGAGCGCATGTTCGCCCCAGGCGACAGCGTGCAAATTGCCAATGGGCCGCTACAGGGGCTTGAAGGCCAATACGTCGCCCACGACGGCGAGGCTCGTGCCTTTGTGTTGGTTGACTTGCTTGGTCAGCCGCAAAAACTTCGCATGGCGATAGAAAGCTTGCGTGCTGTGTCATGATTGTTAAATTAAAAATATTTCCCTTCGGTTGAAGCGTAAATAATTAATCGATGACAAGTTGCATACAGCAATGATGAATATTTGACAGATAATCTCATTGTTGCTTATGAGCGAAAGGGCGGTAGCGTGCCCAAACTGAAAATTTCAGCATCAATTTAGTGTCGATCAATAAGTCTTTAGAATTCCCCTGGCACATTGCCATCATCATGGATGGAAATGGTCGTTGGGCGCAAAAGCGCCACATGCCTCGCACGGTGGGGCATGCCAAGGGGGCTGCTGGTGTCAAGGCGCTGGTCGAGCAATGTGCCAAGCTCGGCATTCGTTACCTCACCTTATTTGCCTTTAGCACCGAGAACTGGAAACGCCCAGCCGACGAGGTGTCTACCCTTATGGGCTTGTTTGTGCAGTACCTCGAGAAGGAAATGGGCGCATTGGCCGCAGCAGGCGTACGCCTCAAGGTGGTTGGCGATGTGGCGGGCTTCTCTGCTGAGTTGCAAACCCGCATTCACGCGGCCGAGACAGCTACGCAACACAACCAAGGCATTACGCTCACAGTGGCTGCCAACTACGGTGGACAGTGGGATGTGGTGCAGGCCGTTAAAAACTGGCAAGTTGCTAATCCGAGTGCCTCTGTCACTAGTTTCACTCAAGAGCAGTTGGCCCAGCACCTCAGCACGGCGGGCATGCCCGACCCAGACCTGCTCATTCGCACAGGGGGCGAGCAGCGCATAAGCAACTTTTTGCTATGGCAACTTGCTTATGCTGAGTTGTATTTCACGGATGCGCTTTGGCCTGAGTTTGACGCAAAAGAGCTCACAAAGGCGCTTGAGTGGTACGCGCAGCGTACAAGGCGTTTTGGGAAGACCACGGAGCAGGTCGTCGGTGCATCTGAGAAAGTGTCGGCAGCTTGATGATGGCGAGCGGAATGGCCCGATATTGGGATTTAGCGAGCTATTCGCCGGCGCTCAAAGTTACTTGTATTAAAGCAAGCTGGAATTTCAATTGATTAAGCTATGAAAATTATAAGTGTTGTTTTATCCGGCGGTGCCGGAACACGCCTTTGGCCCGCTTCTCGTCAGGCCTATCCCAAACCCTTCATGAAGCTCGGTGGCAGTGCTCTGCTGGAGCAAGCCATTGCAAGGGGTCAAGACTGCGGCACCAACGATGTGGTCATCGTTACCAACCAAGACCACCTGTTCCTCACGCAAAACCTTGTGGCCGAAATGGAGCAGTCACCTCGCGTGAATTACCTGCTGGAGCCCAAAGGCCGCAACACTGCCCCCGCCATTGCCTTGGCTGCACTGGCCGTGGCTCAACAGCATGGCCGCGACGCCGTCATGCTGGTGCTGGCGGCAGACCACTTGATTCCTGACACCTCGGCTTTCGTGGCCAACGCACTGCAAGCCGCCCGCATTGCCCAACAAGGCCAACTGGTGGTCTTTGGCATCCAGCCCACAGGCCCTGAAACCGGCTTTGGCTATATCGAAGTGGCCAAGGTCGGCGGAGAGGCGCAGCCCGCCATCAAGTTCGTCGAAAAGCCTAACCTAGCAACTGCTCAAGAGTATTTGGCCACCGGCCGCTATTACTGGAACAGTGGTATGTTCTGTTTTACCGCAGGCACCATGCTCGACGCCTTGGCCCATCACTCACCCGAAGTGCTGGCCGCCGCGCAAAACGCAATGGCCAGCAGCCAGGTCCAAGCCGGGCAGGGCACCACAGCAGGCACAACAGTCGGTGCCACACAAAGCATCACCCGCTTTGATGCCCACGCCTTTGGCCTGCAGCCAGACATCAGCATCGACTACGCCGTCATGGAGCGTGCCACCAATGTCACTCTGGTGCCGGCCAAGTTTGGCTGGAGCGACGTGGGCGCCTGGCCCGCCGTTGCCTCAGCCCACACCGCAGACGGCAACGGCAATACCATGGCCTGTGATGCCCACATCGACTGGATCGACGTGGACACCAGTAACACCCATGTGCACATCGACACCCAAGGCCACAAGCAAGTGGTGGCCACCATTGGCATCCACAACGCCGTCATCGTGCACACGCCAGATGCCCTACTGATTGCCGACAAAGCTAAAGCGCAAGATGTGAAAAAAGTGGTCGATGCCCTTAAGCAGCGCCACGTCGACAGCGCACAGTACCAAAGCACAGTGTTGCCTTCATTGGTTAACCGTCCTTGGGGTGGTTACACCACACTGAAGGAAGAGTCGGGCTATAAAGTCAAACGCGTAACTGTGCGCCCGGGCGAAAGCTTAAGTTTGCAATACCACCACCACAGAGCTGAGCATTGGACGGTGGTGCGCGGCCATGGCATTGTGCAAATTGGCGATGAGGAATACCCCACCGGCCCTGGCGAATGCCGCTACATCCCTCTCAAAGAAAAGCATCGTCTCACCAATAAAGGCGAAGAAGAGCTAGTACTGATAGAGGTGCAAATTGGTGATTATTTAGGCGAAGACGACATCGTGCGCCTGCAAGACAACTATGGTCGCGCTTAAATGAGTATGTTCAAAGCCATCTGGGCATATCGCGGTTTCATCCGCGGCAGCGTCCAGCGCGAGTTTCAAAGCAAATACCGCAATTCTTTGCTGGGAGCTGCGTGGAACATCATCAACCCCCTGGCAATGATCGTGGTCTACACCGTCATCTTTGCCCAAGTCATGCGGGCCAAATTGCCGGGGGTTGATAGTACCTTTGCTTACAGCATCTACCTGTGCGCGGGCTCGTTGACATGGGGGCTGTTCGCAGAAATGGTCGGCCGAAGCCAAAATATGTTTTTGGATAACGCCAATTTGCTCAAAAAAATCAGCTTCCCCCGCATCACCCTGCCTATCATCGTGGTGGCGAATGCGGGTCTCAATTTTGCCATTGTGTTTGGATTGTTCCTGGCCTTTTTGGTGGTTACTGGCAACTTCCCCGGTTGGGTCACTTTATCCATAGTCCCCGTGTTGGTGGTGCAAATAGCCTTTGCCATGGGCTTGGGCATGGTGCTGGGTGTGCTGAATGTTTTTTTCAGAGACGTAGGCCAATTTTTTGGCATCTTTTTGCAGTTCTGGTTTTGGCTCACGCCGATCGTCTATCCAGCAGCCATCTTGCCCGAATCCATTAAGCCCTATATGGCCATCAATCCCATGGCCGCTGTGATGGCCGCTTATCAAGGCATTTTGGTTAATCAGCAATGGCCCCAATGGGCCAGCCTGTGGCCTACCGCTTTGCTGGCTGCAGCGTTGTGTCTGTTGGGCCTGCATCTGTTTAAAAAGAACGCTGGCGAAATGGTGGACGAACTGTAATGGGCACGATCTCTGTCAACAATTTGGGCAAAGCCTACAAACAGTACCCCACCCGCTGGTCGCGCCTGTTGGAGTGGATCACCCTCGGCAACGCCAAGCGCCATCAGCTCAAGAGGGTGTTGCAAGACATTAACTTCTCAGTCAACGCAGGTGAGGCCGTGGGCATCATCGGTATCAACGGCGCAGGCAAAAGCACACTGCTCAAGCTCATCACCGGCACCACCATGCCCACAACAGGCAGCGTGCACATGACAGGCCGAGTGGCCGCCATGCTGGAGCTGGGGATGGGTTTCCATCCTGACTTTACGGGGCGGCAAAACGCCTTTATGGCCGGGCAACTGCTGGGTATTTCTAGCCAAGACATTGCCCGCCTCATGCCCGAAATCGAAGCCTTTGCCGAGATTGGCGACTACATCGACCAACCCGTGCGCGTTTACAGCAGCGGAATGCAAATGCGGCTGGCCTTTAGTGTGGCAACGGCCATACGGCCAGATATCTTGATTGTGGACGAGGCCCTGTCCGTGGGTGATGCGTATTTTCAGCACAAAAGCTTCGATCGCATCCGTGACTTTCGCAAGCGAGGCACAACCTTGCTTATCGTTTCCCACGATAAACATGCAATACAAACTATTTGCGACCGCGCAATATTGCTTGATGCCGGAAGAATAGTCAAACAAGGCGAGCCAGAATCTGTAATGGATTTTTATAACGCATTGATAGCTATAAAAGGTAATGAATCAATTAGTCAGTTCACACAAAATGACGGCAAGACTCAAACACTTTCAGGAACTGGTGAAGTGACGGTCGTTGATGCGTCATTAAGAAACGAAAATAATGAAGCAATAGAGATAGTGCCTATTGGGAGTAAAGTTAGTTTAAATATAAAAGTAAAAATCCATAGCAAAATTCCTCAGCTTGTATTAGGGTACAAAATTAAGGATCGGCTTGGCCTTTCCATGTTCGGAACGAATACCTTTTTAAAAAAAATGCAGATTGAATTATTGGATGCAGGTGAAATTGTAGAATTTCAATTTAAATTCCCTTTTAATTTAGGCGTTGGTTCGTATTCAATATCTATTGCCTTGCATGAATCTGATAATCATCTTACCAAAAATTATTTTTTTCTTGAAAGAGCTTTGATTATTAATGCCATTAATGTGTCGCATGAAAATTTTGAAGGATGCGCATGGATTGATCCTATAGTATCCATAAGTCGTAAGGTAAATAAATCTAGTATAAATAAGACCTGAACATTTTTAGTTATAAACACACAATTCCAGCAAAAATTAATAACTTTTAAATGTCATGACAAGTAATATTTCAAACAGCATATTTCCCAAAAACATTCCTATTGGAACTGTGTTGGGCGTTAACTATAGTGGTATGCACGATACTGCGATAGCACTGGTTGCACCAGATGGGACACCAATATTCGCTGTTTCTTTGGAGCGAATTTCAAGAAAAAAACAGGATGGGCGCCATTTTTCATCTTTGTTAAATGAATTACCTTGGGATCGAATATCAAAAGCAGCCATATCTGTTGAAAGCCATTACAAACTCCCATTTAATCAACTTAGCAAATTACATCCTCTACCTTTTGAAGCAGCTCACGAGGGTGATCTGTCACATGTTGAGAATTTTACAAATTTTTTTGAGGATATTCCAGTTGAGAAAATTTATATCCCTCATCATTTAAGTCACGCTGCATCTGCATTTTGGGGGAGCGGGTTTTCTGAAGCTTTATGCTTTGTATATGACGGCGGGATGTCAAATGAAAACTGGTTTGGTGGTTTGTACTCAGCATCGAAAAAAAATGGAATTAATCCCTTGGATCAATTTGCCGCATTACTTTATTCTAATGTGGCTCATCTTTACTCTGCTGTTACAGCGTTGCTAGGCTTTCATCCATTACGTCATGAAGGAAAAATTACAGGGTTAGCTGCTTATGGGAAACCTACCCCTAGATGCCTTGATCTTCTGGGATACTGGTTCAAATTTCCAGAAAATTTTGGATACCTGACCGAATGGAAAAATATGTATAGCGATAGTGTCGCTCCATCTCTTTCGGTTAATCAAAGAGTCTTGCAGGACTTAAGAAAAACAATCGCACATATCCCCAAAGAAGAATTTGCTTCTACTGTTCAATATATTGCTGAAGAACATATCATAGAAATCATAAGGAAATCTAGAAAAGAGGGTTTGTTGCAAGATAATATCTGTCTTTCTGGTGGGTTATTTGCAAACGTAAAAATTAATCAGCGTATTTTTGAAGAAGGATTTTCAAATATATTTATATCTCCTCCAATGACTGATGATGGCACAGCTCTCGGTGCAGCTTGGCAAGTTTTATCGATGGAGTGCAGCAATTTTTCTCCCAAACAGATAAAACATATGTATCTTGGGCCGAGCTACAGCCATGAATTTTGCGAGTCTCTCATTAAACAAAATAAAATATTGTATGAGTCGCATGCAAATGTAGAAAAATATATTGCCGAAAGAATTTCGCACGGCGATGTTGTCGCGATATTTCAAGGGGCCGCTGAATTTGGACCGAGATCACTGGGTAATAGATCTATTCTTGCCTCAGCTACGAAAAGTAACATAAATGACAGTCTAAACTCTCGCTTAGATAGAACTGAGTTTATGCCATTCGCACCTGTTATTCGCGAGGAAGATGCTTCTGAATACTTTTATATTGCTGACGGGCAAATTTCAGCATGTAAGTATATGACAATTACAGTTAATTGTACAAATAGAGCAAAACAAGATTGTCCAGCTATAGTTCACATAGATGGTACGGCCAGACCCCAATTAGTTGGGGTAGAAGACAATGTGCTTATTCATAACATCTTGGGGCACTACAAACAATTTACCGGCAAGCTGGCGCTAGTAAACACTTCATTCAACATTCACGAGGAACCGATTGTTTGTTCACCAGAAGACGCGCTTCGTGGATTTTTTGAAGCAGGCCTTGATATTTTATACATAGAGGGCGTTGGAATTATTAAGCGGAATGCAAATACGGTCACTGAAAATAATTACTTAAAACAAAAATTATTACGTATTAGGAAAGAAACTGTTGAAAAAAATGAATTATTAAAAGAAGCTGAAATTCGAAAGGATGTTAAAGCCCAACAAGCCGAAGCTAAAGCCCAACAAGCCGAAGCTAAAGCCCAACAAGCCGAAGCTAAAGCCCAGCAAGCCGAAGCTAAAGCCCAGCAAGCAAGCAATCAAGCGCAACAGGCCCAGTCACAAGCGCAAGCACACGCAGCTCAACTTGAGGCTATTTACACCAGTAGGACCTGGCGGTTAACGGCCCCTCTCAGGCAACTGATGAATTTCCTGCGATCCTTTAAACAAACATGAACATATTGATTCTTTGCACTTACCCGATTGCCAGCCCCAAGCATGGTGGTCAATTGCGTGTGCGCAACATTGCTGATACTTATATGTCAGCCGGTCATCAAGTGCAAGTTGTTGGAGTTTTAGGCAGCAGTAGCTACGAGCAAGAAATGGGTTTCCTCCCGTACCCGACACAAGAGCAACTGAGCAGAGCCATCGCCAATACCTTTTTGATGGAAGACTACGCCTTAGGTCAATTATTTCAGCAAGATGAGCAATGCCGCCGTCATCTGGCATCTTTGATAAAGACCCAACCCGACATCATTCACGTTGAGCAACCTTGGTTGTTTGGCTTTGCAATGCAATATGCCGCAACGTTGAAAAACAGGCCGCAACTCATATATGGCTCACAAAACACCGAATGGCGCTTGAAGCGAGATATTGTCGCAAGTTACCAAGGGTCTTCCGTGGCAGAACAATGCGCAGACCTAGTTAAAAGCATCGAACAACAGGCGATCACAAAGGCAGACGCTATTGTTTCTGTCTCGCAAGCCGATGCAAACTGGTTGGCAGGTAACACAGGTCGGCCCATTATTCTGGCCCCCAACGGTGTAAAAGCCTGGCAGTCCACGCCAGCGGGGCGGCAAGAGGCTCGTGCCATCAGCAAAGACTATCGCTATGCACTTTTTTGTGCGAGCGCGCATCCGCCGAACATGACCGGATTTTTTGATTTACTTAGTGGCGGCTTTGGTAGCTTGAAGCCAGATGAAAAGCTGGTTGTTGCAGGTGGTGCAAGCTATGCCATTGCATGCGATCCCCGCCTGAACCGTTCAGCCAAATTAGCAGAAAGAACCACCACGGCAGGCATGGTCAGCCAAGCCTGCCTTGAAGGTCTGCTGGATCAGGCCAGATGCATCGTCTTGCCCATCACTCAAGGCAGTGGCACAAACCTCAAAACCGCAGAAGCTCTTTGGAGCGGCAAACACATAGTAGCAACGACCGTGGCCATGCGCGGCTACGAGCGGTTCATGCACGCGCCGGGTGTGCACCTTGCAGACGATCCGGCGTCCTTTAAGCAAGCCTTGCGCAATGCCATGTCTGCTGCGCCCATAACTCTCAGTCAAGACGACCTAATGGCTAGGCAATCCGTGCTGTGGCAAAACTGTCTTGCGCCGTTGATCTCTGCCATCGACCACCTTGGCGCCCAAACCCGATGAACACACCAACACGCACCATCTGGATGAATGTAACCACCAGCGCGAATTGGCAACGACCACCTGTTGGTATCGTGCGAGTCGAGCGCTCCTTGAACGTTGAGCTGGCCAAACTTTATGGCACCACGGTGCGCCAATGCATCTGGCAGGGGCAGCAATTCGTCGCGTGGACACCTGAGGTCGAAAAAAATACCAAGCTGGATGAGTCCCATACAACAAGTCATGCGAGCCTACAAAAGGCGCAATCTGAATTGCCAGCTGTTTTCCCTATCCTGTCCAAGCGGCAAGCCCTGAAGACGCTCGCACAAAGTCTGCTTTCGCTTATGCCAAGCAGGCTTCAGCCATTTACCAACCGGCTGCTGCATGCGCTCAAACCGGGGTTTGTACGCTTGCTGGAAAGGTATAAGCAGAAGTATTTGACAGCCATGTCACGACAACTGGGCAATACAAGCCAACCAGGCAGCAGGGAAAGGCCAGCAGAGCGCGGTACCACCGGCGAGATTTTTGCTCCCGGTGACATACTGATCTCCGTCGGTCTGGATTGGGATCATCCCTATTACAAAGAGTTTTACAAGCTGCGTCAATCCCGCAAGATTAAGATTGTTACTTGTTGCTATGACCTCATCCCCGTGCTTTATCCGCAGTACTGTGTCAACGATGTTGCGTCGCACTTCACCTCTTATTTTTTGGATGTAGCAGACGGCTCCGATATGGTGCTGTGCATATCACAGCAAAGTGAAAAAGACCTAAACGAAATGCTGGCTCGGACAGGTGGCGCAAGGCCTCCGACCTGGGTATTTCCGCTGGGCGATAACGTGCCACAAGCCATTGAACATGGCGTGAGCGCGAGCATCCAAGACCTGTGTCAAGAGCCATTCATCCTCTACGTGTCCACGATCGAGCGACGTAAAAACCACGAAATTCTCTACCGCGCTTACCACCTGTTGTGCGCCGCCGGACAAGAAGAAAAGCTGCCAAAGCTGGTGTTTGTTGGCATGCAAGGCTGGGGCGTTGGCGACTTGATGAAAGATATTGAACTCGACCCTCTAGTGGCCAACAGCATTATTCGGCTGAACCATGTCACCGATACAGAGCTAAAAGCGCTTTATGAAGCCAGTATGTTTTGCGTCTTCCCCTCCCTCTATGAAGGCTGGGGACTGCCAGTTGGTGAGGCGCTTGCCATGGGCAAAGTTGTCTTGTCTTCAGACAGAGGCTCCTTGCCCGAAGTTGGGGGAGATCTGGTGAAATACATCGATCCTTGGTCAGCTCAAGCCTGGGCGCAAGCCATCCTCGAAATGGTTGAAGACACTCAGGGCCGCCACAATTGGGCGCAAAAAGTACAAGAAAATTATCGCATCAGAACCTGGCAATCGGCCGCTATATCGGTGCAGGCAGCAATAGAAAAAATATAACCATGACCACCCAAAAACATCCTAGTAAACTAATGAAAACATCCATCATTACAGGCATCACAGGCCAAGACGGCGCTTACCTTGCGCAACTGCTGCTCGAAAAAGGCTACACCGTTTACGGCACCTACCGCCGCACCAGCTCAGTCAATTTCTGGCGCATCGAAGAGTTGGGCATCCAGAATCACCCCAGTCTGCATTTAGTTGAATACGACCTGACTGACTTGGGCTCCAGCATCGCCTTGGTGCAAAAAGTGCAGCCTAGCGAAATCTACAACCTGGCTGCGCAAAGTTTTGTGGGCGTGTCGTTTGACCAACCCAGCACCACTGCGCAGATTACTGGCATTGGCTGCCTCAACCTGCTCGAAGCCATTCGCTTGGTCAATCCCAAGATCCGCTTTTATCAAGCTAGCACTTCCGAGATGTTCGGCAAGGTGCAAGCAATTCCCCAGATTGAAAGCACACCTTTTTATCCCCGGAGCCCTTATGGCGTGGCCAAGCTGTATGCGCACTGGATGACGGTGAATTACCGCGAGAGCTACAACATTTTTGGCTCCAGCGGCATCTTGTTCAACCACGAAAGCCCGCTGCGCGGACGCGAGTTTGTGACCCGCAAAATCACCGACGGCGTGGCCAAGATCAAGTTGGGCCAGCTGGACTGCTTGGAGCTGGGCAACTTGGACGCTAAGCGCGACTGGGGCTTTGCCCAAGAGTATGTGGAGGGCATGTGGCGCATGCTGCAAGCCGACGAGCCCGACACCTTTGTGCTGGCCACCAACCGCACAGAGACAGTGCGCGACTTTGTGCGCATGGCCTTCAAGGGCGCGGGCATTGCTGTGGACTTCAAAGGCAGCGAAGAAAAAGAAACCGCCATTGACACCGCTACCGGCAAGACGGTGATGCGCATCAACCCCAAGTTCTACCGTCCAGCTGAGGTGGAGTTGCTGATTGGTGACCCAGCCAAGGCCAAGGCTAAGTTGGGTTGGGAGCCAAAGACGACGCTAGAGCAGTTGTGCCAAATGATGGTTGAGGCAGACTTGCGTCGTAATCAGGCTGGCTTCTCTTTTTAATCGGTTCGTCTCCTTAAGTGCTCATAATCCCCCATTGGTAATCGCATTAATATTAATTGCGAATTTTCTAAAATCAAAAAAATATTAAGTGCAGCCAGCTTATAAGTTATCTGATATGCTTACCGCCGTTTTTAGTAGTGACCTAAATCAAGCGATCGATCAGCGTCATTTCTAAACTGATCTGCCTAAACACATGCATTTACAAGAAATTGAAGCGTAGCTAGCCCGCCTCTTTGCTTCTCAGGGTCAAGCAAGCAATAAGATCGTAGATTTGGATTTGTTTAACGTAGTTGAAGAAGTTTCCTGTGCCGGAACTCTAACGCCGGCCATTCCAGATTTCTCACGCGCCATCTAGTTTCACTGCTTTAGCTCAAACACATCTTTAAAGATATCGACGAATAACTCGTTCAGAGCTGGGGCGCGACTGCTTTAACCACTGTTAGTCCTGTAATCTAGCAACTAAATGCATACGCTATTGCGCAATGATAGTTGCCGAGTTAATTATATAATGCTACCAACATTTGTGGTTAATTCGGCGTATAAAGTAAAATTTTTCTTGAGTGTTTGGGAAGTTTAATGTTCACTAATAGGAATTTTGGAGGTAATTTATGAAGGCAGTCATACTCGCAGGTGGTTATGGCACAAGAATCAGTGAAGAAAGCCATCTGAAGCCCAAACCTATGATTGAGATCGGCGGCAGGCCGATCTTATGGCATATTCTTAAAATGTATTCGACCTACGGCATCAATGAGTTCATTATCTGCGGCGGCTACAAGGAATATGTAATAAAGGAATATTTCTCCAATTACTTCATGCACATGTCAGACGTGACTTTTGACACACAAAAAAATAGTATGGAGATACATTACCGAAGGGCGGAGCCATGGCGTGTTACTTTAGTAGACACCGGTTTAAACACGATGACTGGCGGTCGTCTTAAGCGGATACGCGAGTATGTTCAGGGTGAGTCCTTCTGCATGACTTATGGAGATGGTTTGTCTGATGTGAATATTGGTGAAATTATAAAATTCCACCACGACCAGGGTTCGCTTGCTACAGTTACTGCAGTGCAGCCAGCTGCCCGCTTCGGGGCTCTCGACATAATCAGTAATCGAGTAAAGTCCTTTGAAGAAAAGCCCAAGGGTGATGGCACTTGGATAAATGGAGGATTCTTTGTACTCGAGCCCAAGGTCCTCGACTACATCGAAGGGGATTCGACAATTTGGGAGAGAGCGCCACTTGAACGTCTCGCAGCCGAAGGCCAATTGGCTGCCTACAAGCACGATGGCTTCTGGTCCGCAATGGATACTCTGCGTGACAAAACTCACCTTGAAGATCTCTGGGCCTCTGGTAATCCACCCTGGAAGGTATGGTGATGCACTCCGATTTTTGGCGCGGGAAACGTGTTTTCTTGACAGGTCACACCGGTTTCAAAGGAAGCTGGTTATCTCTATGGCTTCAAAGTCTTGGTGCTGAATTATACGGTTTCGCATTAAGCCCACCGACTTTTCCCAGCTTGTTTGAAGAGGCGCGGATTGCTGATGGTATGACTTCTATTAAGGGTGATATTCGCGATTTGGATTTTTTTATCCAGGCCATGCGAGACGCTAAGCCGGAAATCGTTATCCACATGGCTGCCCAGCCTTTGGTACGTTATTCGTATCAAAATCCTATTGAAACTTACGCAACCAATGTCATGGGTACTATACACATGCTTGAAGCGGTGAGGGCAACGCCAACTGTTCGGGCTGTTGTTAACATTACTACTGATAAATGTTACGAAAACAAGGAATGGGTCTGGGGCTATCGTGAAGACGACCCAATGGGTGGTTACGATCCATACAGCAGCAGTAAGGGGTGCGCTGAACTGGTGACGGCTGCGTACCGCTCTTCGTTCTTCAACCCTGAATCTTACGAAAAGCATGGCGTAGCTCTCGCTACCGTGCGGGCAGGAAATGTGATTGGTGGCGGCGACTGGGCGCAAGACCGTTTGATTCCCGACACTCTTGCGGCTTTCGAGCGTGGTGAGCCAGTGTGCATCCGTAATCCTCAAGCCATTCGTCCTTGGCAGCACGTTTTGGAACCGCTGCGTGGATACCTTTTGCTTGCTGAAAAGTTGTTTCACGCAGGCTCCGCCTACGCAGAGGGATGGAACTTTGGGCCTGCGGATCACGATTGCCGGCCTGTTGACTGGATCGTTGCACTTCTTGCTGAGGAATGGGGGAAAGGCGCCAGATGGGAGATCGATGTACTTCCGCAACCCCATGAAGCAAACTTTCTCAAGTTGGACAGTTCAAAAGCAATGGCTAGACTGGGCTGGCGTCCCGTCTGGGATTTAAAGCGCGCGTTGCAATCCATCGTTACTTGGCATCAAGCGTACCTAGAAGGCGCAGACCTCCGAGCCTTATCGTTGCAACAAATTCGTGAATACACTTCAACCTACATCAAAAGTGAGAATTTAAATGACCACAACAAATGAAATTCATAAATGCGAAGTTTGCGGGAACGCAAAGCTCAAACCTGTTCTTGACCTTGGCAAACATCCTCTGTGTGATGATCTGTTACCAGTTGGTGAGAAGCTTACCTGCGCCGAATTTCCGATTGAAATTCTTTATTGCTCAAATTGCGCAACGGCTCACCAACGATACCAAGTGCCCAAACATGAACTCTTTCCTACCTCCTATCACTATCGCTCGCGTTTTACCGCTGATGTCCTTGCGGGCATGTCAGCGCTCGTGAATACATGCGAACAGCGGTTAGGTTCGCTAAAGGGAAAGCTGGTTCTCGATGTTGGATGCAATGATGGTAGTCTCCTTGACATTTTCCAGGAGAAAGGCGCAAAAACTTTAGGCATAGAACCAACAGATGCCTATCGTGACGGGTTGGGGAAAGGTCATGTACTGCTCAACGGTTTCTTTTCTCCGCAAACGGCAACTCTGTTGCGCAACCAGCATGGTAGTCCGGACGTCATCACTTTTACCAATGTGTTTGCACACATTGAAAATTTACCTGAGGTCATAGAAGCACTAAAGATACTCATGTCGTCGGACACAATGTTAGTCGTCGAGAATCACTACCTCGGTGCAGTACTGGATCGTCATCAGTTTGACACCTTCTACCACGAGCACCCACGCACCTACAGCCTCACGTCGTTTCAGCACATAGCAAAAAGTCTAGATGTGAGGCTAAGCGGGGTGGAGTTCCCTTCCCGTTACGGAGGCAACATTCGCGTCTTCATGGGCGGGCCTAATATGAACCCCACAGGCGGGGCTTCATCTATCATAAGCGTCCTCGAAGCTGAATCACATTACGGCGATCGTCTTCGCGCGATGCAGGGAGAAGTTGAACAATGGAAGACAAGCATGTCTGCACTCATTCTTGACCTTGTCTCAAAGCACGGAAAACTCGCGGGGAAGGCGTTCCCTGGACGTGCAGCGATTCTCGTCAAGCTGCTTGGCCTTGACAATAACACCATTAGTGCCGTCTACGAGAAACCAGGTTCGATGAAAATTGGACATTACCTACCTGGGACACGGATTCCGATCCTCTCAGACGACGATTTATTCGAACAGTCCTCCCAACCACCAGTAATGCTGAACTTGGCGTGGCATATCTCGACTGAGATCAATGATTATTTGAAAAAACGGGGTTATGAGGGGACGGTGGTCGACATACTTGATCCGAGTAAATTCAACCACTAAGCAATGAGCAAAGAGATGTACGCCATCGTTGGATCCGGTTTCGGGCTCTATGGCTACTTACCAGCTATTGTTGGCGTGCAAGATGCGACAGTTTTGCTGCCTAGAGCATATGAATCGAAGGTGCGGGCTCGAACTGAGCTAGCTAACACGTTACCTAACATCCGTTGGGTAGACGACGAGATCACGGCAATATCTCTGGCTAGCACGGTGGTAATCGCTGTACCACCGCAGCGCCAATTTGAGTTGTTGTCGCGATGCTTAGAATTACCGCTAGTAAAAAAGCTTGTTCTCGAAAAGCCCCTTGCCGTGACGCCCGTACTAGCTGCCGAGCTGATTTTAAATCTTAATGCGGCCCAAAAGAGTTACCGCATATCTTATACACTTCTTAATACCGCTTGGCATAACCAGCTTCTATGGCCAAAGTTGTCCACTACGAATGCCGTAATTTCGATTAATTGGACATTCATGGCACACCACTTTGCCACTCAACTAATCAGCTGGAAGCGTTTACACGCGGATGGGGGCGGGGTGCTCAGGTTTTATGGCATTCACTTAGTTGCCTTGCTTGCTTACCATGGCTACGATGAAGTCTACAGCTCTGTACTTGAGGGCGAGGACCAACATGAACCTGAACGATGGGATGCAGTATTTAACGGGCCAGGATTGCCCGATTGTTATGTGCATGTGGATAGTCGCAGCACAAAGAAACAATTTATGATGGTTTGTCGTATTGGTTCAGAAGAGAATTTGTTATTCAAAATGACTGACCCTTTCGAGCAGGAAGTTCGCACAGGTGATGACGATCCTCGTGTTAGCGTACTCAAACGTCTGATAGACTCTTTTGGGGTCGATGACATTTCTTATGATTTGTTTTATAAACGCGTTAATGCGCTTTGGCGAAAAATAGAGTTGGCGTGATTTTTTCTCTACAGTTTTTTAGATTCCTTGCTGTTGGGGCATTTAATGCCTTATTTGGTTATAGTGTGTTTGCAATACTAACGCTCATTGGAAATGCGCCAATGCTGGCACTTATTCTGACTTATGTAATTGGTGTTGTTTTTAATTATTTCACAACAAGGCGGTTTGTGTTTAATCAATCTAAGCGAACATCGCTATTGCGATTTGTTATTGCCTACATTGTAATTTATATTTTCAATATAAGCCTTTACAGGCTAATTGAAATTGTAGGCGCTTCACCCCTTGTTACTCAGGCTCTCTGCTTGCCTGTTATTGCAATATTTTCTTTCTTGTTATTTAAGTTTCAAGTGTTTAGGAATCCATCATGAAAACGATTAGCATCATAACGCCTTGCTTTAATGAAGAGGATAGCATTCGAGAGTGTTATGAAACAATTAAGCTGGTAATGGATAAATTTCTACCAGGTTACGGTAGAGAGCACATTTTCTGTGATAACGCATCAAGTGATCGCACCGTTGTGGTTCTGAAAGAGATTGCTGCACTAGATCCATCTGTTAAAATTATTGTAAATTCTCGTAACTTCGGGATACTCCGAAATAATTACAATGGAGTACTGGCATCAAGTGGGGATGCGGTGGTGCTGTTTATGCCAGTGGATCTTCAGGACCCTCCTGAGCTTATACCCGAGTTCGTCAAACAATGGGAAAGTGGTTGCGAAATTGTGTACGGTATCCGTGCAGAAAGAGAGGAGCCTTTCTTGCTACGAAATGCCAGAAAGGCATACTATCAACTGCTGAGCCGTCTTTCCTACATTAATTATCCTCCTAATGTTGGTGACTTTCAACTAGTTGACCGCAAAGTGGTTGAGTCGATGAAACGAATCGATGACGCTCAGCCATTTATGCGCATGATGCCGTTTGAGATTGGATTCAAATCCGTTGGCATCTCATACACTTGGCGTGCGCGTAGGCACGGTGTCTCTCGTAATGCGTTTTTCCAAATGATAGACCAGGGACTTAATGGATTGATAAGCTTCAGCAATGCTCCCGTACGATTGGCTTTGTGGATAGGTTTTACGATTTCATCAATAAGTATGCTTTATGCGCTCTGGGTATTTTTCTCTACTATATTTGGTTGGGTCAAGGCTGAGGCTGGGATTCCAACGATTATTTTAGCTGTATTCTTCTTTGGCGGAATACAGCTTTTATTTCTGGGAATCATTGGTGAGTATATTTTGGCGGTTTTCAATCAGGTGAGAAGAAAACCAATAGTTTTTGAGCGTGAAAGAATTAACTTTTAAATGGTTGAATTTGGCCTAAATTTCAAAGTAAAAATCACATCAAATAAATTTGGTAATAACCAAAATAGAAGTTGAGGGCATCAAATTTAAGGTGGTTTAAATGGATATGGTAAATATTGTTACTAAACATTATTTGTTTGCATATTCTAAATGTTGCTGAATGGATTCACTCATTATTTGATGAATAGATTCGGAGCAGTTGAGATAAGTGGTTGAAATATGAAAGTTAAGTCTGGGAATTAATAAGAAATGAAAATCAATTCGATGAGTTCACAAAAGATAACGGGTGCCCCAGTCTTTTGGTTGGCGGTGATAGTGCCATTTATATTGACGTATTTCTTTTATTATTTTACACCTGTATTTTTGAATACGCTAAATCAGATGCAATTTCCGATTTTTGTTCCAAAATTTGATCCTATAGGCATCGATCTTCGTTGGATATGGCAAATTGAACAGGATTGGGTGGGAGGTGGATTTGTTTATCCTGAAAATGGTACTCAACATTTCCCTCCGTTTATTCTAATCTTATTTACTTGGTGCTGCAAGATTAATTTCCAGGATGCATATAGAATTTTTTCACTTATAACTCTATGTTTTTATCTTGTTACCGCGATGACAATCCCATACTTAGCGGCTAAAAAAAATAACAAAAATAAAAATGCATGGTTGATTTCAGTTCCCTTTGCATTGTTTGGTCTAACTACATATGGATTTCAGTTTGAAATCGAACGAGGGCAGTGGAATCTTATAGCTGTTTGCTTTGCTATTTGGGGGCTTTACTTTTATAGGCAGCGAGGAATATATTCGAAAGTTTTTGCAATTTCTTTTTTAACGCTTGCAATTCAATTAAAAATATATCCAGCCATATTTTTAATTGCTATTTTTGGTTGCAGAAAAAATTTGAAAGATGGTATTTTAACATTATTAATATTAGGGGTAATTAATTTTGGTCTCTTATTTGTTTTTGGATGGGCAAGCTTTGTTAATTTTACAAATTCAGTGGTCTATCTGTCCCAGTCAACCGCTTATGGTGTAGCGCAAACTTCTATATCAGCCTTTCTTTGGCTCATATCGCAGAATTTTATTGATTACCTGCCAGTTATTAAGATTTTTATAGTCATCTATTGGCTATTAATTGTTATTACACTTTTATATTTAACTAAACTAATTTCGGATCGTGAAGATGATTTTAGTGGTTTGATAGGATTATTGACTATTATTGCAATAATAGTTCCTGCGCATAGTAATGATTACAAGTTGTGCTTAATGCCGCTAATTTTGTCAATTATGTCACCGCAATTAATCACTCTCGCAACTCTTCGTGACCGTTATAAGGCAACTATCCCTATAGTCTTTGTAATGCTTTTTTTTGCTTTTTCAACTCTGTATTCATACGCTACAAAGTCAAATAATATTTTCATTCAGAATAACGTATTAAACTTATTGATTTTTAGTATCTGCCAATGTATATTGTTAATTTTTATATTCGACACTGAACGTCTCAAAGCTATAAAAAAAAATGCGGTTAATCTTTTTGTGTTGATTGCCCTAGTTGTTGTGTTTTTTTCTGTATTGCAAGTCAAAAATACTTCTCGTACTATTAGTCCATTTAATGGATCTGTTAGTTCTAATCAAATGAAAAATATCTCACTAGATGTAAAGTTATCAAAGATCGACAGATTAATGCTCGCAGCCAATGTGAAAGTAACAAACAATTCATCAGAAAAATTTAATACAGTTAGCACAAGTGGTCTTCCAGTTCGACTTTCTTGGAGATTTGTTAAAATATCACCCCTTGGAAAAAGAGAGCAAGAAGCAACTTGGGATGCCAGAAAAGATCTTTTTTGGTCAATTGAGCCAGGTAATTCTGATGAAATTGAGATAACTGCTGATCTGCCAAAAGAAAATGGCCATTATTTATTTGAGGTAACAATTGTTCAAGATCTCGTATCATTTTTTCATGATGCGGGTATGAATATAGAAGGTATTCATGTGGAAGTTAAAAATTAGAATTGGTTCTTGGTTTGAATTAAAAAAATAAGCTTTTCTCTAAAAATTCCACAAAATGACTAACCTAACAATTAAATTTATAAGGTAATGAAATGGTAAAGAATTTATTCAAAGTAAAAAATCGCGATCATTATGAGTTAAGTGCAGGTTTTTATTTTTATCCATTCATTATTTTCTTAATGATTGGTTTATTTGGCTATGTATTTAATTCCATTAATTATTTTTCTTCTATTCCTGGGGATTTGGGAGATGCTAGATTTAATAGCGTAATACTTGAGCACATATTCAGATGGGTCGCTGGTAAAGAAGATAGCTTGTGGAGCCCTTCTTTTTTCTACCCATTTGAAGGGGTGCTAACATTCAGCGACAATCACTTTGGTTCCGTAGCTTCATATATTTTTTTCCGCTTACTAGGTTTGAGTAGAGAAATAGCATTTGCTAGCTGGTACATGGTTGGCAATTGCCTAAATTTCATTGCGGCTTATATGGTTTTTCGCCGTTTTGGGCTGACTTGTTTTGGGTCTGCGGCTGGTGCATTTGTTTTTGCTTTTGCTTTGTGCGTTTTGCCAAAAGAGGGACATGCGCAGCTAACATATCGTTTCGCTATACCATTTGCATATTTTGCTCTCTATGATTTTTTGATATCAAAAAGAATTGTTATTTTATCGAGAGTGTCATTTTGGTTTATGGTTCAAATGTACTGTTCGATTTATCTCGGTGTATTTCTAATATATTTATTGATTGCTACTTTTGTTGCGATGATTGTTTTTAATCGCGATAATGATTTGTGCCTTGGTTTTATTGATCAATATCGCAAAGAGAAAAATATTGTTATCGGATTTTCTGTTTGCGTATTGATTGCAACAACTGCTGCTGTTCTTTGGTTGTTGTATCAATATTATGCAGTGGGTGTTGATTACAAGCCTGGCTCTTGGCGATTAGATCAAATTCCCTCAATGCTACCGCGTTTTTCAAGTTACTTACTTGCTGATCAATCTCCGCTTTACACTTGGTTGAGTAAATTAATTGATGGTGTACCTATGCGCCACGAGCATCAAATGTTCGTTGGTGCTGGTGTGTTTATTCTTGCTGTATTTGGTGTTTTTGCAGTATTCAATGATAGAATGCATCAGCAATTGGGTAAAGCAGCCCTATTTACAATATTTATTCTTTTCGCTTTAACTCTCAATATACGAGATCATTCGCTGTACATGTTAATAGCGCACTTGCCTGGCATAAGTCAGATAAGAGCCGTTTCTAGAATTATTCTCGTCATGATTTTGCCAATTGCACTTTTGGTGGCGATTGGAAGTGATCGGCTTTTTAAGTTGGTGGAAAGTTCTTCGCAGCTGAAAAAAATCGTAGTCCATGTAGGAATTTTAATTTTACTAAGCATCGAAGTTATAACTTATCAACCGAAGTTAACTCCAGTAGATCTTTGGCAAAAGCGTATCGAAATATTGAACGCGCAGTTGCCAGAGAAATTTACTAGTAGTTCTATATTGTTTGTTTCTAAAAATGAAAATGAGCCATTTTATTTAACTGAGTTAGATGCAATGATCCTATCTCAAGATAAAGGGGTGCCTACGCTAAATGGATATTCCGGTAGTTATCCACCTGGATACATGGAGCCAGAACCATGCTATTCTTTTATGAATAGATTAAATGGGTACAAAACACATCGAAATTTAACACAGTCAGCAATAGATTCTGTTGCGCATAGGGTAATTACTGTTGCCTATTCGCCCTGCGAGCAAATACCTGTTATCGCTTCCTCTGGCCCAATCAGCAAGATGCAAATACAAAAGATTAAATTAAATTTAGCTGATCTCAAGGTGAATCATCAATCACTGAATGCAACAATTAAAGTTACTAACGGGTCAAGTAGTGTATTTAATACTATTTCAAGTAGTGGAACGCCAGTCAGGCTTTCTTGGAGATTTGTCAAAATTTCGCATTCAGGGTCTCGTCTTCAAGAGTCAGGGTTTTTTGCGAGAAAGAATTTAGTTTGGTCACTTCCACCAGATGCTTCAAAACAAACTGAAATTTATGCTGAGCTTCCAACTGAACCAGGAAATTATTTTTTTGAGGTATCTCTTGTGCAGGATGGCGTTGCCTGGTTCCATGATCAAGGTATGTTAATTGCAAGTGCCCCAATCGTTGTAAATGATAAAAGACTTTCTAGTCCTGTTAATGAAGATCAGGCTAAAGAAATAAAGTTGAAAATAACAGATGTTGATCAAAGTTCGCAAGCATTACTTGCGAATATTGCAATCACTAATAACTCTGCTACCGATTTTATTTCAGTCCCTGTTCGCTATTCTTGGCGATTTGTTAGCATTTCGCCTACAGGCGCAAGAGTTGGAGTGCAAGGGTGGGACGCTAGAAAAGATATTGAGTGGCCAGTGGCAGCTGGCAAAACAAGACGAACGCAAATAATTGCCAAATTACCTTCTGAAAAGGGGTGGTATTATTTTGAGTTAACTTTAGTTCAGGATGGTGTTGTTTGGCTACACGATTTAGGTATGGAAATTCCGAGCATACCCATCGAAGTTAAATAACCATAAATTATTCGTTAATTGCCGCGGTTTTATTTATAATTGCCATTATAGTTAATGGTAATGCAGGCTTGCATGAAGCCATTACGGTGGACTTCAAAGTCCAGCGTGGATATCGAGATTGTGGTTCGCACAGGGAATTACAAGATCTAAATGTGGATCAATTCGAGATTTTAGTGGGCAACCGTGCTGTGTTTGTTCATTAGAGATCGCTGAAAGCTAAGGATCGCAGGAGCTTGTAGCCTAGGGGCGCACTGAAGGGATGATGTAGAGGCTAATATCTGACGTTATTAAGTTGGATTCTTTTCTTAATAAAGGTATTAAATGAAAGTTACAAACCGTAAAAGAGTATTGGTCACTGGGGGCGCAGGGTTTCTGGGATCGCATTTGTGTGAGCGTATGCTGAGCGATGGCAATGAAGTTTTGTGCGTAGACAATTTTTACAGTGGTACCAAGGATAACATTGCTCACTTAATGCTTAACCCACATTTCGAGTTGCTGCGCCACGATGTGTGTTTCCCGCTTCATGTTGAGGTGGATGAAATCTACAACTTGGCTTGCCCTGCATCGCCAGTGCACTACCAGCGCGATCCTGTTCAGACTACCAAGACAAGTGTTTTGGGTGCCATGAATATGCTTGGCTTGGCTAAGCGTACTGGGGCAAAAATTTTGCAAGCATCTACCAGCGAGGTGTATGGAGACCCCGAAGTCCACCCTCAAAAAGAAAGCTACTGGGGGCACGTCAACACCATCGGCATTCGTTCTTGCTATGACGAAGGCAAGCGCTGCGCTGAAACACTGTTCTTTGACTATAAGCGTCAACATGAGGTGGACATCAAAGTTGTGCGGATTTTTAACACTTATGGTCCGCGCATGCACCCAAATGATGGCCGCGTGGTCAGCAACTTCATCGTGCAAGCTTTGCGCAACGAAGACATCACCATCTATGGTGACGGCTCTCAAACACGAAGCTTTTGCTATGCAGACGATTTAATCGATGGTTTTGTACGTATGATGGCCAGCGATAAGGGTGTAACGGGGCCTATCAACATTGGGAATCCTGGCGAATTCAGCATGATTGAGTTGGCGCAGGCAATCTTGACGCAAGTGGGCGGTACATCAAAACTTGTTTTCAAACCCTTGCCACAAGACGACCCCAGGCAGCGCCGTCCAGACATTACTCTGGCCAAACAGCACTTAAATTGGGAACCCAGGGTGAACCTTAATGTTGGACTAGAAAAAACTATCGCTTATTTCAGGAAGTTTTTGGAAATATGAACATTAATAACCATTCGCTGATTGTTGTCACTCCCGTGTATGAGGATGTGGAGGCTAGCAGTCGTTTGTTCAAAGAGCTGGAAAAAGAATTTAATCAAAATATCTTTGTGGTCGCGGTGGACGATGGTTCGGTCAAGCAGCAATTGTCCATTGCAGGTTTAGAACAAGCAGGCGTCCAAGGTGTTGTGCTCAAACTCCGTCGCAATGTGGGCCACCAGCGTGCCATTGCTATTGGTTTAGGGTATGTGTCTGAACATGTAAAACCAGATCAGCAGATCGTGGTCATGGACTCGGACGGAGAAGACTTGCCATCTACGATTCATGCTTTGCTCAAAAAACTCAAGTCAGATCAAGTGGATGTGGTTGTCGCACAGCGCAAAAGCCGAGTGGAGACATGGCGCTTTAAGGCGTTTTACCAAATCTACAAACGATTCTTCAGCCTTATGACAGGTCGAGCAATCAGCTTTGGGAACTTCATGGCAATGAAGTCGCATGCTGTGAAGCGCTTGGTAGTCATGCAAGAACTGTCGATTCATGTTGCCGGTACAGTGTTGGCCTCCAAATTGAGAGCATCAACATGCTCGCTGGACAGGGGCCCGCGATATGCCGGGCAGTCCAAAATGAATTTTGTGGGCCTTGTGCTGCACGGATTCAAAGGACTAATGGTTTTTGCTGAAGATGTGCTGGTTCGAGTGGGTATAGCTTGTGCTGCAATAGCTGGGTTTGCTGTGTTTGGAACAATAACAGCAGTCATCCTAAAACTATTAGGATATTCCACTCCTGGGTGGTTCTCTATTGCTCTGGGTATTTTGGTCTTGATGTTCATGCAAACAGGTGCTTTGGCACTGATGACCTTGATGCTGACGGGGGTTGTTCGTGGCGGTACTGTAACTCCCGCGATTGCTTATCACGATTTCGTGGAGCAGGTGATCGAAACCAAGCCGCCCGCTGGCACATGAGTCGCCCAATTCCGGAAATATTGCGCTACGGCATCAATGGCATAGTAGCTACTGCGGTTCATTACGTAGTACTCATTTTTAATTTAGAGCTGTTGTCTATGTCATCGGCGGGGCTAGCCAATATGGTTGCAGCCTTGTTTGGCATCAGTACCTCATTCATTGGTAGTCGCTATTTTGTATTTCGAAAAACGGACGAAGGTATTTTGCCCCAAGCCTCGAAATTCGGGGGGCTGTATGTTGCGTTCGCTGTGGTGCATGGTGCAGTTCTTTTCATCTGGACCGACAGGTTGGGTTACGACTACCAGCTGGGGTTTGTTTTAGCCACAGCTTTCCAGATGGCGGGTAGTTATCTAGGTAATAAATTTCTGGTTTTCAAAATATGATCAATAAATTCATTAAGGCTGTATTTGCTACAGTTTTCTTTATACTGGTGATGCTGACTGTCTATGCGTTACACATGGCTTTGTTTCGCGTCAACGTAGTGTTTTATGCAGCAATAGCCGATGCTCTGATGGCTTCTGTCATATGCGGCATATTGATGTTCTCTGTGGGCTGCTTTCGTATCTTCAGTAGTTTTGAAAAATTGCAATTTGTTTTGATTTGGCTGCTTTCTGGTTATGCATTTGCCATTTCGATACCAACGGTGATCGACCGATCGCTGTCTTTTTATATTCTGGAGAAAATCCAGCAGCGCGGTGGCGGTATCCGACAAGATGCATTTGAACAGGTTTTTACTCAGGAATACGTTAGAGAGCACCGTCTGGTTGACGTTCGAATTACCGAACAGCTTGAGTCGGGCACCATCGAAATCAAGAATGGTTGTGTCTTGTTGACCGCGAAAGGAGAGCGGGTTGCCGCCTTTGGTCGTTATTACAGAACCCACTGGTTACCGAAGCAGCGGCTTTTAATGGGGGTATATAGCGCTGATCTGACCGACCCCTTCAAAAATAGTGCTATGACATATGACTACAAGTGCAAATAAAAATTTGTAAAGACCCAGTCTAATAGGCGCAGTCAATCCTACTGCCTAATTGGCCAAACAATCACGACCCGTTCAGGCGCGACACAGATCCAAAGTGTAAAGTAAATCATGCATATTTAATGATCAAAAAACATGATCCATTGAATTATTTTCTTGTAATCAATTTTTAAATGTCATGTGCGCCTAAATATTTAAGAGGAGTAAGATGAAAATTGCTATTGCCGGTACCGGTTATGTAGGACTATCAAATGGAATATTGCTAGCGCAACATCATGAAGTTGTTGCGCTGGATATCGTTGCTGAAAAAGTTGAGATGCTTAATCGTAAGCAATCGCCGATTCAGGATGTCGAACTTGAAGACTACCTCCAAAATAAGCCTCTCAATTTTAGGGCCACCTTGGACAAAAGAGATGCATACGAGGGGGCAGACTTTGTCATCATCGCTACGCCAACTGACTACGATCCTGAGACCAACTACTTCAACACCAGATCAATTGAAGCTGTCATTCGGGATGTGATGTCCGTCAATCCAGATGCGGTTATGGTCATCAAGTCGACGATTCCAGTGGGTTACACCGCCAAGACCCGTGCAGATTTCAAGACTGACAATCTGATTTTCTCGCCTGAGTTCCTTCGAGAAGGGCGCGCACTTTATGACAATTTGCATCCCTCTCGCATCGTCATAGGTGAGCGCTCCAAACGTGCAGAAGTTTTTGCCGGTTTGCTCAAACAAGGCGCTGTCAAGGCTGAGATTCCGGTACTCTTCACGGATTCGACCGAAGCCGAAGCCGTGAAACTGTTTGCCAATACCTACCTAGCTATGCGAGTTTCGTACTTCAATGAACTCGACACCTACGCCGCCGCTAAAGGTCTGGATAGTCAGCAAATCATTCAGGGAATCGGCCTAGACCCTCGCATCGGCACACATTACAACAATCCTAGTTTTGGCTATGGAGGTTATTGTTTGCCAAAGGATACCAAGCAGCTGCTGGCCAATTACCGTGGTGTTCCACAAAAACTGATTCAAGCCATAGTCGAATCAAATACCATTCGCAAAGATTTCATAGCGGAGGAAATTCTTCGTCGAGAACCCAAGGTGATTGGTGTTTACCGACTGATCATGAAATCGGGATCAGACAATTTCCGAGCATCCAGCATCCAGGGAGTTATCAAAAGAATTAAGTCCAAGGGTATTTCTGTGGTGATTTATGAACCTGCTATGAAAGAACAGGAGTTCTTCGATTCCAAAGTCATTAATGACTTGGAACAATTCAAGCAACTTGCTGACGTCATCATTGCCAATAGAAACAGCGATGTGCTTTTGGATGTCGCAGACAAGGTCTACACACGAGATATATTCTGCAGCGATTGAGTCACTCATTATTCATTTTGATTTATGAAGGCATCCATCATTACAGGCATCACAGGCCAAGACGGCGCTTACCTTGCGCAACTGCTGCTCGAAAAAGGCTACACCGTTTACGGCACCTACCGCCGCACCAGCTCAGTCAATTTCTGGCGCATCGAAGAGTTGGGCATCCAGAATCACCCCAGTCTGCATTTAGTTGAATACGACCTGACTGACTTGGGCTCCAGCATCGCCTTGGTGCAAAAAGTGCAGCCTAGCGAAATCTACAACCTGGCTGCGCAAAGTTTTGTGGGCGTGTCGTTTGACCAACCCAGCACCACTGCGCAGATTACTGGCATTGGCTGCCTCAACCTGCTCGAAGCCATTCGCTTGGTCAATCCCAAGATCCGCTTTTATCAAGCTAGCACTTCCGAGATGTTCGGCAAGGTGCAAGCAATTCCCCAGATTGAAAGCACACCTTTTTATCCCCGGAGCCCTTATGGCGTGGCCAAGCTGTATGCGCACTGGATGACGGTGAATTACCGCGAGAGCTACAACATTTTTGGCTCCAGCGGCATCTTGTTCAACCACGAAAGCCCGCTGCGCGGACGCGAGTTTGTGACCCGCAAAATCACCGACGGCGTGGCCAAGATCAAGTTGGGCCAGCTGGACTGCTTGGAGCTGGGCAACTTGGACGCTAAGCGCGACTGGGGCTTTGCCCAAGAGTATGTGGAGGGCATGTGGCGCATGCTGCAAGCCGACGAGCCCGACACCTTTGTGCTGGCCACCAACCGCACAGAGACAGTGCGCGACTTTGTGCGCATGGCCTTCAAGGGCGCGGGCATTGCTGTGGACTTCAAAGGCAGCGAAGAAAAAGAAACCGCCATTGACACCGCTACCGGCAAGACGGTGATGCGCATCAACCCCAAGTTCTACCGTCCAGCTGAGGTGGAGTTGCTGATTGGTGACCCAGCCAAGGCCAAGGCTAAGTTGGGTTGGGAGCCAAAGACGACGCTAGAGCAGTTGTGCCAAATGATGGTGGAGGCTGATTTGCGTCGTAATCAGGCAGGCTTCTCTTTTTGACTGTGTAAACTCCAAGAATGAAAATTCTTCTCACAGGTGCGGCCGGTTTTACCGGTCTCTTTTTTAAGTCTGCAGCCGAGGCAGAAGGGCACCAGGTGGTGGCTTTGCAGGCCGACCTGACGGACAAAGCTGCTGTAGTTGCTGACGTGCTGCAAGCCGCGCCCGATGCGGTGGTGCATTTGGCGGCCATCAGCTTTGTGGGGCATGCAGACGACACGGCTTTCTATGGTGTCAATGTGGTGGGCACCATGAATTTGTTGGCGAGCTTGGCAGCATTGCCTGTTAAACCAAGCACAGTGTTGTTGGCCAGCAGTGCCAATATTTATGGCAATTGCGATGCGTCGCCAATCACCGAGGCCCAGCCTGCTGCTCCGGTCAACCATTACGCCATGAGTAAGCTAGCCATGGAGCACATGGCTAGGACTTATTTGGACAGATTACCCTTAGTGATCACACGTCCGTTCAATTACACAGGCATCGGGCAATCTCCACAGTTTTTGATTCCCAAGCTGGTGAGCCATTTTGCGCGCCGTGCCCCTGCCATTGAGCTGGGTAATTTGCAAGTGGAGCGCGAGTTCAACGATGTGCGCATGGTCTGCGATGCGTATTTGGCTTTGCTAGCCCATGGTGTGCCGGGCGAGGTGTACAACGTGTGTTCAGGGCAGCCCTATAACTTGCAGCATGTGATTGGTTTGTTGTCTGATATCACAGGTCACACCATGGATGTGAAGGTCAACCCGGCTTATGTGCGGGCAAACGAGGTGCATCGCCTGTGCGGTTCACCTCACAAACTCAGAACGTGTGTGGGCGATTTGCTAGCCAACGATTTGGCCGATACTTTGCAGTGGATGCTGGATGCTGCGGCCCCGAGCACAGGAATTGTGGGTGAGTAAATCAGACCATCCCTTGCGCGTGGCATTCAATGGCGTGCCTTTGTTGTCGCCTTTGACAGGTATTGGGCAGTATTCAAAAAGTTTGCTTAAAGAATTAGATGCGCGTGCAGATGTCAGCACCTTGAAGTTCTATGGCATAGGCTGGAGTGAAGAAATTCGCAAGCCTGGTTTGTCAGCTGTTGCGGCTTTGGGGTGGAAGGAAGTAGCTCGCAAGTTGGTTCCCAACGCCTACGACATCCTCCGTTGGGGGCGGCAGTGGAGGTTTAGTTCGGGTACTCAAAAGTTCAAACCTGACGTATACCATGAGCCCAATTTTTTGGCTTATCGGTTTGATGGTCCATCAGTCATCACGGTGCATGATTTGTCGTGGATTAGGTATCCAGAAACGCACCCGGTAGCGCGCGTCAGGGCAATGGATAAACTCTTTGAGCCGGGTCTGCGACGGGCCAGCAGACTGATCACCGATTCAGAATTTGTCAAGAACGAATTGATCGAGGTGTTTGGCATTCGCCCGGAGATCATTCATCCGGTGCTGTTGGGAGCAGATGGTTTGTTTATCCCTCAAGATGCGGCACAAACAGAGGCGGTGTTGCAGGGCCTATCGTTGACGCATGGCAATTACTTACTGGCTGTGGGTACACTGGAGCCCCGTAAAAACCTGCAGGTGGCTTTGGAGGCTTATGCAAGCTTGCCGGCAAGGTTGCGCGAGCGTTTCCCCTTGATTTTGGTGGGAATGAAGGGTTGGAAGACTTCCAGCCTCGAGCAGAAGTTGGCGCCCATGATGGCTAGTGGTCAGGTGCGTCAGCTGGGTTATTTGTCGCGCCAAGACTTGGCTACGCTTATGGCGGGTGCGACCGCCATGGTCTACCCGTCCATTTACGAAGGGTTTGGGCTTCCGCCGCTCGAGTCGATGGCTTGCGGGGTTCCCGTGATCGCGTCCAATGTGTCGTCCATTCCAGAGGTGGTGGGTAACAGTGGTCTGCTGTTTGACCCCTTGGATACCCAGGAGCTGACGCAAAAGATGTTGCATTTGCTGGATGATGAGGTTTTTAGAGCACAGTTGGCCGACAGGTCGCTGGCTCGGAGTCAGCTATTTTCTTGGGCAAAATGCACGGATCAAACTGTTGATGTCTACAAGGCTGCAGTGGCATGAAGATCGTGATTGTTCACGACTGGCTTGTCACCTATGCGGGGGCCGAACGCGTGCTCGAGCAGATGTTGATTTGTTTCCCCCATGCCGATGTGTTCAGCATGGTGAATTTCTTGGACGACCAGCAGCGTGGTTTTTTGCAGGGCAAGCGTGTCAAGACTTCGTTTGTTCAGTGCTTGCCATTGGCCAAGTCCAAATACCGCAGCTATTTACCTTTGATGCCCCTAGCGGTGGAGCAGCTGGATATGTCAGAGTACGACGTGGTAATTTCAAGTTCGCATGCAGTGGCCAAAGGTGTTTTGGTCGGGCCAGATCAGTTGCATGTGTGCGTGTGTTATTCACCCATTCGCTATGCGTGGGACATGCAGCACCAATACCTCAAGGAGTCGGGGCTCAACGTGGGCATCAAGGGCTGGTTGGCTCGTTGGTTGTTGCATAAAATTCGTTTGTGGGATGCCCGTACCGCCAATGGGGTGGACCAGTTCATCGCCATATCGGAGTTCATCGGGCGGCGCATTCAGAAGACGTATCGGCGCAATTCGATAGTGATATATCCGCCGGTCGACGTTGCAGCTTTTGAGGTCCAGGAGAGTAAAGACGATTTTTATCTGACGGCCTCTCGAATGGTTCCGTACAAAAAGGTTCCACTAATTGTGCAGGCGTTTGCAAAGATGCCAGATAAACAATTGGTAGTGGTTGGTGATGGTCCTGATTTCGATAAAGTTAAAGCGCTTGCAGGCCCCAATGTCAAAATTTTGGGTTATCAGTCAGCAGAAGTACTTGAAGACCATATGAAGCGGGCCAAGGCTTTTGTGTTTGCCGCCGAAGAAGATTTTGGTATTGCTCCATTGGAGGCGCAGGCTTGTGGAACTCCGGTGATTGCATTTGGCAAAGGTGGGGTACTTGAAACAATACGAGGCCAAAACGCGCCATTTCCAACAGGTCTATTTTTTTATGAGCAATCGATAGATTCGATCATGGAAGCAGTGTCACTATTTGAGCTCGAGTTCGCCTCGGAAATATCACCGCATGCTTGTCGAGAAAATGCTGAAAGATTTTCGCAGCAGCGTTTCCGAATGGAGTTTAAAGATTTAGTAGAGAGTAAATGGAGTGATTTTCAAAAAGGCATGAATCATGACTAGTCCATTTCGCCTTTCTTCTCCGCATTTGAGGTATCTAGCATGGTTACTAGATGTGGGTATTCTTAGTGGGGTTGCTGCTGCAAGTGCTCATTTTTATTTAGGGGCATGGTATCTCGCCTTCGACTTTTCGGGCGCGTATTTTCAAGTGATTGTTGTTGCATCATTGATGCTTGGACTTTTTTCTGACCAGATTTATCGGTCATGGCGAGTAAATGATCTATGGGCTGTGTTAGGCACTGTTTCTTGGGTATGCCTGATGCTGCTGCTGTTATTGGCTTTATATTTATTTTTGGCTAAAACCTCAATTTACGTGTCTAGAATTTGGTTTCTGATTTGGGGCGTGGGCTGCTGGATAGCATTAATTTCCCAGCGTTTTATTATTTATCTCAGTTTGCATTGGCTTCGTCGGCAGGGGTACAACTATAAAACTTTATTGCTGGTTGGAGTAGGTCCAATAAGTGAACGAGTAGTGGCTGCAATAGATGCCGCTGCTTGGAGTGGCATCCGTATTGTTGGCATAGTCCAACAAGATGAGTTGCATGCTTGGGTAAATCAGCCTGAATCTATACAGCCAAATGAAATATGGATTTGTATGTCGATGAGTGATGAGGTTGGTATTCGCCAAGTCTTAAATGCGTTACGTCATAGCTTCTCAAATATTAGATTGGTTCCAGATGTGTTTTCATTCCGACTTGTCAACCAAGGAATCAGTTATTCGCTTGGCATGCCAATGTTCGATTTGTCGATGTCGCCGGTTACTGGCATTACGCGCATAATTAAATCTGTAGAAGATATTGTTTTGTCTTCAATTATTTTATTGTTAATAAGCCCAATCATGATCTTGATCGCCTTGGCAATAAAATTCACATCATATGGTCCTGTCTTATTTAAACAAAAACGCTTGGGCTGGAATGGGGCAGAAATTACTGTTTATAAATTCAGAAGTATGTATGTTGATACTGAATCCGCTCAATATTTTAAACAAGCGCAAAGGGATGACGAAAGGGTGACTTGTTTTGGTCGCTTCTTGCGTAGAACGAGTCTGGATGAGTTGCCGCAATTTATCAACGTGCTACAGGGGCGAATGTCAATCGTGGGGCCACGTCCCCATGCTATTGCACACAATGAGCAATTTAAAGAGTTGGTGCCGCGGTACATGCTTCGACACAGGGTTAAGCCTGGAATTACCGGATGGGCCCAAATACATGGATTTAGAGGTAAGACTGATACCTTAGAAAAGATGGAGTCTCGTGTCGAGCATGATTTGTTTTATATTGAAAACATGTCACTTTGGTTAGACATGAGAATCATTGTAATGACTATTTTCAAAGGGTTCGTTCATAAAAATGCATACTAATCAAGTGCAAGGTTCTTAATTGGGCTGGTACGTATGCGCTCTATGTAACGCATGACGGTGTCTGTTTTTGCCCAGCCTCCTTTGACCATGATCTGGGGCAAACTAGCACCCTGGACCATAAGATCTTGGGCTCTTCCAACGCGCATGGAGTGACCACTGATGCCAGAAATGGCCTCCGCACAGAGATGGGCACGTTTCGCTAGAGATTTGTAGATTCGAGGGATTCTGCTCTCGCAGAGGCTACGGGTTACTTCGCCGCTTGGATGTACGCCTCTTAAGATGTGGCCATCGATGATTTTTGATTCCGAAATCCATTCTCTGATTGCAAGTGTCGTTTCCGCATCTAGGTGAATCCACTTGCCAGAGCCTTGCTGATCCGTTTTGCTTTTGCGCAAAAGCACGGAGCAGGTTTGATTTGGCAACCAGTCAATATCATGCAGGCGAAGGGATACAAGTTCAGAGCGTCGCCTCAAAGAGTCGTAGGCCATCAATAGCAGTGCTTTATTTCTAAGTCCCCGTAAGTCTTGCGAACAAGCTTTGATAAGTTGGTCTAGAACGGGCCTAGTGACTGGATATGCTTGCTCAAATCGACAACCAAGATTTCTTGATATTTTTCTCAGAGTGATTTTGATCTCGGGATGCTTGGTTGGATCTATGTAATTCAACAGCCTGTGAACAGCGCTGATTGAGGCTGCTTTTCTGCGTACGGTAGAATTTTTGATTCCTGTTGCCGCTGTAGACATAAGGAAATCTGACGCAGTCATGGAGTCTGCAGGCATTGCTTCTTTGCTTGTTTGCGAGCAGTATTCTATAAACTCCTGCATGTCGGCGTTGTAGGCTCGGATTGTGTTGGGGGCATAAGCACCATCAATATGGAGCAATAAGTCGGAGAGTTTTTGTAAGGCGGTAAGATTCATAGACGAAACTCATAGATGGCCAATTTGGCTCATTATAAGGTCAAAAAGAATTGATTACAAGTGCGCAAATACGTGCAGCTAGGGCGTTGCTTAGATGGAGTTCGGCAGATTTATCCGAACTATCTGGGGTGGGCAACGCCACGATTAAGCGCTTAGAAGTTATGGAGGGTGTTCCCTCGGGCCAAGTACGCACTTTGATGGCGATTAAAGAGGCCCTAGAGGCTGCCGGAGTTGAGTTCATAGGTGCGCCAGGGGATCGGCCAGGCGTGCGGCTGTTAAAGCAGGTGCATCAAGCCCATACTATGGAGTTAGGCAAGGGTGACTATGAGTGAAAAGAAAACCCCTTCCGAGGGTAGTTAGCAGATTTTTAAGAGCTTCTAAAGCGAAGTTGTAAGTCTAAATTCCTGGCAGCTTTATTTGCTGATGCAATTGAAGAGTCTAGGCAGTACAGTTCGATAGGTTTAAGTTCTGATTTAAGAGTGAATTTATAAAGCGCCATCCCTAAGGAATCTAAAACAGAAATCTCGAATTGATCGAGTACTTTTTTTGCAGACTTCGCACCATAAAAGTAGTCATCCCAATTGTATTTAAATGAGTCGACTTCATCCCAGTCAATAGGTTCATTTATCCAAGTGCTGACTTCACGATCAATCAGGTT
>Ga0228700_1000402_pt1 | contig 40422 bp, 31 predicted proteins | sample McNCre317_Aug_MG_FD_178019 | JGI IMG/M metagenome (GOLD analysis project Ga0228700, IMG submission 178019) | Freshwater microbial communities from McNutts Creek, Athens, Georgia, United States - 3-17_Aug_MG | ecosystem: Environmental > Aquatic > Freshwater > Creek | place: USA: Georgia...
GCTACGTCAATGACGCAGAAAGCTACGGTGCCCTGCACGAGCCCGACGGCATCGGCGTACATCCACTCAAGTTGGCCTTTGGTTACCTGCGCCTGGCGCGGCAGCTCGGCGTCAAAGTGCATCCGGCCAGCCCGGTGATAGGCATGGAAACCCGCAATGGCGTGCATTACCTGCAAACACCTGGCGGTGTGGTGCGAGCACGTGCCGTGGGCTTTGCCACTGGTGGCTACACCAGCAACAACCTGCATGGTAGCCTTGCCTCGAAGATCATGCCGATCCTGTCGAACTCGCTGGTGACACGCCCGCTGACCGAGCAGGAACTGGCGGCCACAAACTTCAAGACCAACGAAGTCATCACCGACACCCGCACGCTGCGCTTCTACTACCGCAAGCTGCCAGACAACCGGGTGCAGATCGGCAGCCGCAGTTCCATCACCGGGGCCGATGCGCCCAACGCCGTGCACATGGCCAAACTGGTTGATGGCCTTCACCGGAAGTTCCCGGCGCTGCAGGGCATCAAGGTGGATTACTCCTGGTGGGGCTGGGTGGACGTGAGCCACGACATGATGCCGCGCATCATGCAACCGAACCCGAGAGAGACCGTGTTCTACGCCCTGGGCTACGGGGGCAATGGCGTCTCGTTCTCGGCCCACGCCGGTCGGCGCATGGCGCAGCGTATCGCGGGCGAGAATGACAGTGCCTTTGCACTGCCGATCTATGACAGCGAGCTGGAGTACCCCAACGTATTCAATGTGGTGCGTTCGCGCAGCTTTGCGCCGTTTCGGCGGCTGGGGCAGCGCTTCCTCTACCACTGGTACTACATGCGCGACGAGCGCCTGTAAGCCAGTTAGAGCAAAGCAAGCAGCGCCTTGGCAAAGCCGATGGCACCCAGCACGGTTAGCAGCGCAAACACCCGACTGCGAAACCGTGAAAGGTCGGAGGCATGGAAATAGCGGGACCCGCCCGCTATGCCCAGCGCCATCGGCAGCAGCCACCACGCTGCCGTGTACAGCATGGCCGGGTGGACCAGGCCACCCAGGCCGGCCAGCAACAGGCCGTACACGTCGGTAAACAGAAACAGCAGCGTCAGGGTGGCGCGCAGGGCATGGGGTGCAATCGAGACCGAATACACCATGACGGCGCAGGCCATGCCGCCCAGGGCCGAAATGCCGTTCAGTATGCCGCTGACCAGGCCGGTCAGCCATCGGTAGGCGCTGGTATCAGCCTGCCGGGGGTGCACGTCCAGGCGCACCAGCAGGGATGCGCCACAAATGATGGCGGTCACCAGCAGTTGCAGCCACGGCCCTCGCAGGCTCGACAGCAGGCCCACGCCCAGCGGGATGCCGATGACGCTGCCGCCCATGAGCGACTTGACCCAGCGCGGGTTGTAGTCCCGCAGGGCCTGGCGCAGCAGCAACAGACTGGCGGGCACCTCCAGCAGAAAGATGATCGGCACCAGCGCGCTGGGCGCACGCCACAGGCTGATGAGGCCGATGCTTACGGCACTGAAGCCGAAGCCGGCATAGCCGCGCACCCAGCCCGCCACAAAGATGGCCAGCCAGCACAAGCCCTCGTCAACGAACGGGCTCATGCGACGCGCCCGCCGCGCCGGCGGCGCGGGCTGCACAGCAGGGCAACCACCTGGTGCAGCAAGGCCTCGTCCACGGTGGCCCCGAGGTCCACCGCCAGGCGGTTGGGATACAAACGGCCCAAGTCCAGGCCCACGCCCAGGGCGCAGATGGCCACGCCATCGCGCGCTTCGAGCAGCGGCACCAGTTGCTGGACGTGCTGCGCCAGGTAGTGTTCGTCATTGCACTCGGCGGTGGCCGAATCCATGGGGCAGCCGTCGGAGACGACCAGCAGGATGCGCCGCATCGCGGGCAGGCTGCTCAGGCGCTGGCAGGCCCACTCCAGCGCCTCGCCGTCCACACCCTCACGAAACAGGTCGGGCCGTCGCAGGGCCGCCAGGCCCAGCCGCGCGCGGCGCCAGGGCAGGGTGCCGCTCTTGAAGACCATGTGCAAGACCTCGTTCAGGCGGCCGGGCAGCTCAGGGCGGCCAGCACGCTGCCAGTCGCGCCGGGCCCGTCCTCCGTTCCAGGCGCCGGTGGAAAAACCCAGGATCTCGACCGCCACGCCGGCCATTTCCAGCGCCCGTCCCAGCACGTCCACCAGGATGGAGAACTGCCGGGCATGGGCCTTCATGGAGCCCGAGCAATCCAGCAGGATGGACACCGCGCATTGCATGCGAGGCAGCTCCAGCGGGTCCTTGAACACGGCCCGCTCCTGCGGGTCGCTGACCAACAGTGCCAGGCGGCTGCCGTCGATAGTGCCCGCTTCCTGTCCGAAGCGCCAGCCGTCCGCCTGGGGCACGGCCAGACCTTTCTGCAAGGCGCGGGCCAGACGTGCCACGTTGTAGCCAGCCTGCAGCACCTCGTCGTCCATCTGCGCACGGAACTCGGCCAGCTGTGCTTTGCGCACCAGGCTTGTCGCGTGAACCTCGCGGTCATAGACCTGCGTAAACACGCGGTAGCGCTGGGCACTGGCTGCAAGGCTGCGGCTGCTGTGGGGGGTGGCCACCGGCAGGTCCACGGGTTCGGGGGCGTGGAGCTGCAAGTTGAGCGAAAAGCCATTGCGTTTCCGCGGCGCGGCGTTGTCGGTGGCCTCCAGTTGGGCGGCGCTCACAGCCTGACCCACCCAGCGGCTGAGTTCCAGCGCGTGCGCAATGAAGGCCTGTTGGTCGTGCCGGTGTCGGCGCAAGGCGGCGCAGTAGCCGCCCAGCACCGACGCGGTATTGGCGCGGGTGGCCTCGGCCAGGTCGGCCATGGCGTGGGGCACCTCGTGGCTGCCTAGCCGCGACCAGACGCTGATGGCCACCGTGAACAGCAGAATGCCCAGGCTGGACTCGGTCAAGCCCGAATCCACAAAGGCCTGGCACCAGTTCAGAAAGTGCTGCGCCAGGTTGGCGCGCACGCCGGGCCAGTCGCTGGGGGCCAGGCTCTCCACGCGCAGTTGTTCCAACCACTCAAAGACCAGTGCATCGACCGCCTCGGTGGGCGCATGGGCCGCGTGCAATGTGGCGTTGCTCCAGCGCAGCCGCAGTGCGGCGCCGTCGAGCAGGGCCCGCTGGTTCGGCAGGTCGATGCCAGTCTGTTGCTGATGCGGTGCGGACAAGGCTATCGCCCGTGTGCCCTGGTACAGGGTCTGGCCGCTCCACTGCAGGCTGGCGTCGGCCGCCAAGGCGCGCAGCGTTGCGCCGCACACGGCCTCTATCTGGGTCAGCGATGCCGGTGCATCAGTGTGCATGGTGCAGGGCGGTGCCCGGCTCGGCCAGCGGCCTTAACTCTTCGTTGAAACAGCGCTGGAAATACTCGGCCACGATGGAGCGCTCGGCCGGCTCGCATTTGTTGACGAAGGACAGGTGGAAGGCCACGCCCAGGTCGTGGAAGATCTGCGTGTTTTCCGCCCAGGTGATCACGGTGCGCGGCGACATGAGCAGGGACAAGTCCCCCACGGCGAATCCCTTGCGCGTCAGGCCCGCCAGGGCCACCATGGCGCGTACCTGCTGATGCCCGCGTTCGGTCTGCATGCCCGGCACACGGGCCAGCACGATGGCGACCTCTTCTGCTGCGGGCAGGTAGTCCAGCGAGGTGACCAGGTTCCACCGGTCGAGCTGGGCGTGGTTCAGCAATTGGGTGCCGCTGTACAGGCCGCTCTGGTTGCCCAGGCCCAGGGTGTTCATGGTGGCAAAGAGCCGAAACGCCGGATGCGGCTGGATCACGCGCTTCTGGTCCAGCAGCGTGAAGCTGCCCTCGCGTTCCAGCACCCGCTGGATCACGAACATCACATCCGGGCGGCCGGCGTCGTATTCGTCAAACACCAGGGCCATGGGTCGCTGCAGGGCCCAAGGCAGTATGCCCTCCTGGAACTCGGTGACCTGCTGACCATCCTTGAGCACGATGGCGTCCCGCCCCACCAGGTCCAGGCGGCCCAAATGGCCGTCCAGATTGACCCGTAGGCAGGGCCAGTTCAGGCGTGCGGCCACCTGCTCGATGTGGGTGGACTTGCCGGTTCCGTGCAGGCCCTGCAGCACCACGCGGCGGTTGTGCGCAAAGCCGGCCAGGATGGCCAGAGTGGCCTGCGGGTTGAAGCGGTAGGCTGCGTCCAACTCGGGAACATGCGCGTCACGCTCGGCAAAGGCCGGCACCAGCATGTCGCTGTCGATGCCAAACAGCGTGCGCACCGGCAGCCGCAGCGTGGGTTGCAGTTCCAGGAGATCAGTCATCGTCAGGCGCTCCGGCGGGGATTTCTTCGTTGATGCGGGCAATCGCCTCTGCCGCCTGGCGCAGCAGCGGGAGAAAGGACAGGGCCTTGTCCCGCGTGAACCGCACGACCGGCGCCTGCAGTGCAATGCCCATGTTGGAGTGGCCCAGCTGGTTGGGCACAAGCACGCCAACACACAGCAGGCCTGGCAGGAACTCTTCGTTGTCGACGGCAAAGCCCTGCTGGCGCACCTGCTCGATTTCACGCTCCAGCGTCTCAAAGTCGGTGAAGGTATTGGCGGTGAGCTTTTCCAGCGGCACGGCGGCCAGCAGGCGGCGGCGTTGCGAGGGGCTCATCTGGCTCAGAAACAACTTGCCCGTGGCCGAGCAGTGGGCTGGCACGCGCGAGCCCGGATGCAGGTAGAAGCGCAGCGGCGCTGCGGTCTCCACCCGGTCCAGGTACAGCACCTCGCTACCCGAAAAGGCGGTGATGTTGCAGCTCTCGCCCACAGCGTCCACCAGCTGGCGCAAGACCGCGTGCCGCGCACCGTGCGTGGTGTTGTTCAGCAGGATGGCTTCGGCCAGGTGCATGAGGCGTTGGCCGGTGCTGTACTGGCGGCCATTGCCGTCGCGCTGCAGGATGCCTGCGCCCTCGAGCTGCTGCAGCATGCGGTGCATGGTGGGCTTGGGCAGGCCGGTTTCATCCACGATGGCCTGCAGCGTGAAGGGGGCGTCCTTTTGCGCAATGACTTCCAGCAAGGCAAACAGGCGCAGGTTGGGCGTATCGCCGTCGACTTTGGAGCTGGGTTGCTTGGAGGCTTGCATGGCGGGGTTGATCATAAAAAGTTTCTTTAATTGAGTCAAATGGTTCCGAAAAAAGAAATTTCTGTTGACGATGCAGAAAACGGGTCTTAGACTTCGTCCATAAATTTCTTTTTTCGGAACCACTGGTTCCATTTACTTAGGAGACAACATGACAGTTCCAGCCAATCGTACGGTAGTGGAAGGCGTTCAGAAGATGACCCCCTCCGAGGCCTTTGTCGAAACCTGCGTGGCCAACGGCGTCACCGAGATGTTCGGCATCATGGGCTCGGCCTTCATGGACGCCATGGACATCTTTGCCCCGGCCGGCATCCGCCTGATTCCGGTGGTGCACGAGCAGGGCGCAGCGCACATGGCCGACGGCTATGCCCGTGTGTCGGGCCGCCATGGCGTGGTGATTGGGCAAAACGGCCCCGGCATCAGCAACTGCGTGACCGCCATTGCCGCCGCCTATTGGGCGCACAGCCCGGTGGTCATGATCACGCCCGAAACCGGCACCATGGGCATGGGCCTGGGCGGTTTCCAGGAAGCCAACCAGCTGCCCATGTTCCAGGAGTTCACCAAGTACCAGGGCCACGTGTGCAATCCCAAGCGCATGGCCGAATTCACTGCGCGCTGCTTTGACCGTGCCATTTCGGAGATGGGTCCGACCCAGCTCAACATCCCGCGCGACTATTTCTACGGCGAAATCCAGTGTGAGATTCCCAAGCCCATGCGCGTGGAGCGCGGCGCTGGTGGTGAAAACAGCCTGAACGCCGCCGTCGAACTGCTCGCCACTGCCAAGTTCCCGGTGATCCTGGCCGGTGGTGGCGTGGTCATGGGCGATGCGGTGGAAGAGTGCCGTGTGCTGGCCGAGCGCCTGGGCGCACCGGTGGTGACCGGCTACCTGCGCAACGATGCCTTTCCGGCCAAGCACCCGCTGTGGGCTGGCCCGTTGGGCTACCAGGGCTCCAAGGCCGCAATGAAGCTGATCGCCCAGGCCGACGTGGTGATTGCGCTGGGCTCGCGCATGGGACCGTTCGGCACGCTGCCGCAGCACGGCATGGACTACTGGCCCAAGAACGCCAAGATCATCCAGGTCGAGGCGGACCACACCAACCTGGGTCTGGTGAAGAAGATCACCGTGGGCATCCATGGCGATGCCAAGGCGGTGGCCCGTGCCCTGAGCGCACGCCTGAAAGAACGCACGCTGGCCTGCGACGCGACCAAGGAGACGCGCGCCGCTACGGTCCGCACAGAAAAGGATGCCTGGGAAAAAGAACTCGACGCCTGGACCCACGAGCGCGACCCGTTCAGCCTGGACATGATCGAAGAAGCCAAGGACGAGCGCCCCTTCTCCGGTGGCAGCTACCTGCACCCGCGCCAAGTTCTGCGCGAACTGGAAAAGGCCATGCCCGCGCGCGTGATGGTGTCCACCGACATCGGCAACATCAACTCGGTGGCCAATAGCTACCTGCGTTTTGACGAGCCGCGCAGCTTCTTTGCCCCCATGAGCTTTGGCAACTGTGGCTACGCGCTACCCACCATCATCGGCGCCAAGTGCGCCGCGCCCGATCGCCCGGCCATCGCCTACGCCGGTGACGGCGCCTGGGGCATGAGCATGGTGGAAATCATGACCGCCGTGCGCCACGACATTCCCGTGACCGCCGTGGTGTTCCACAACCGCCAGTGGGGTGCGGAAAAGAAGAACCAGGTGGACTTCTACAACCGCCGCTTCGTGGCGGGTGAACTGGAGAGCGAAAGTTTCGCCGGCATTGCCCGCGCCATGGGGGCCGAGGCCATCATCGTAGACAAGCTCGAAGACGTGGGCCCAGCGCTGCAGAAGGCCATTGCCATGCAGATGAACGAGAAGAAGACCTGTGTCATCGAGGTCATGTGCACGCGCGAACTCGGCGACCCCTTCCGCCGTGACGCCCTGTCCAAGCCGGTGCGCCACCTGGACAAGTACAAGGACTACGTCTAAGGCAGGGCGGACGGTGAACAGCGACTCCATCCGCGCCGGCGGCACCGGCGCGCTCGAAGAGGCACATTTCGAGCGCCCCCACTTGCAGGCCATCGTGCGCCAGGCGCAGCAGCATCCGCCGCTGACCTTGTCGGTGGCATACCCCTGCAGCGAGGAAGCACTGCGCTGCGTCACCCAGGCCGAGGCGCTCGGCCTGGTGCACCCGATCCTGGTGGGGCCACAGCGCAAGGTTGCCGACATCGCCGAGCGTGCCGGTCTGGACCTGTCGGGGTGCACCCTCCACGACACACCGGATGACAGCCCGACAGCCGCGCGTGTGGCGGTCGAACTGTGCGCGCGTGGAACGGCTGCGGCCCTGATGAAGGGCAGCCTGCACAGCGATGAGCTGCTGGCTGCGGCCGTGTCCAAGACCGGTGGGCTGCGCACCGGGCGCCGGGCCAGCCATGTGTTTGTCATGGACATCCCGGACACACCACGCCCACTCTTGATCACCGACTGCGTGGTCAACATCGAGCCCGGTCTGCTGGAAAAGCGCGACATTGTGCAAAACGCGCTCGACTTCGCGCATTCCCTGGGGATTGCGCAGGCCAAAGTGGCGCTGCTGTCGGCCATCGAGATCGTCAACCCCGCCATACCGGCCACGGTGGACGCGGCAGCCCTGTGCAAGATGGCCGACCGCGGGCAGATTCGTGGCGGCATTCTGGACGGGCCGCTGGCGTATGACAACGCGGTGTCGCAGCGCTCGGCGCAGAACAAGGGCATTGTCAGCGCGGTTTCGGGTTCGCCCGACATCATGCTGGTGCCCAACCTGGAAGCCGGCAACATGCTCTACAAGCAGCTGGTGTACACGGCACACGCCGAGTGTGCCGGCCTGGTGCTGGGCATGCGCGTGCCGATCGTACTGACCAGCCGCTCCGACACCATCGAGAGCCGCGTCACGTCTTGCGCGCTGGCGGTGCTGCGCGCGGCCGTCCTGTAAAAGACTCCATCCAACCCAACACGAGGGCCCAGCCCATGGCCTTGAACGACCCCCTGAAGCCGCCGCTGTCCCAGGCCAGCACCCAGGTCAAGACCACCACCTGCTATATGTGCGCCTGCCGCTGCGGCATCAAGGTGCACTTGCGCAATGGCGAGGTACGCTACATCGAAGGCAATCCCGAGCACCCGCTCAACAAGGGCGTGATCTGCGCCAAGGGATCGTCGGGCATCATGAAGCAGTACTCGCCCGCACGCCTGACCAAGCCGCTGCGGCGCAAGGCTGGCAGTGCGCGCGGCAGCGCCGAGTTCGAGGAAATTTCCTGGGACGAGGCCTTTGCCACCCTGGAAGAGCGCCTGCGCCACCTGCGCGCCACCGATCCCAAGAAGTTTGCGTTGTTCACCGGGCGTGACCAGATGCAGGCTCTCACCGGCCTGTTTGCGCGCCAGTTCGGCACGCCCAACTACGCCGCGCATGGGGGTTTTTGCTCGGTCAACATGGCCGCCGGCATGATCTACACCATCGGCGGCTCGTTCTGGGAGTTCGGTGGCCCCGACCTGGACCGCGCCAAGCTCTTCATCATGCTGGGCACGGCGGAGGACCACCACTCCAACCCGATGAAGACGGCGCTGTCCAAGTTCAAGCGCCAGGGCGGGCGCTTCATCTCGGTCAACCCGGTGCGCACCGGCTATTCGGCCATTGCCGACGAGTGGGTGCCCATCAAGCCCGGCACCGACGGCGCCTTGCTGCTGGCGCTGATCCACGAGCTCATTGCGCTGGGGCTGTACGACCGCGAATTCATTGCGCGCTATACCAACGCCGGCCAGCTGGTCAACCAGGACAGCACGGACGATGCCTTTGGCATGTTCCTGCGCAACGAAGAAGGGGATGTGGGCAATCCCCTGCGTCCGGCCAACTTCCTGTGGTGGGACCGCCATTCCCAGCGGCCCGTGGCCGACCATGCCGAGGGTGCGGATCCGGCCTTGCTGGGTCGCTTCCAGTTGCACGACGGCACGACGGCCGTGCCAGCGTTCCAACTGCTGGCCGACCGCGTGGCGTCCTACACGCCGGAATGGGCGGCCGAGGTGACCGGCATACCGGCAGCCACCATCCGCCGCCTGGCGCATGAGATGGGCATTACCGCGCGCGACCAGAAGATCGAGCTGCCGATTGCCTGGACCGACTGTTGGGGCCAGAGGCACGATTCGGTTAAAGGCAACCCGGTGGCCTTTCACGCGATGCGCGGGCTGGCTGCGCACAGCAATGGTTTTCACACCATCCGGGCACTGGCCATTCTCATGAGCCTGCTGGGCACCATCGACCGGCCCGGTGGCTTTCGCCACAAGGCGCCGTACCCGCGCGCTGTGCCGCCCAATGCCCGTCCCCCCAAGGGGCCGCAGGCCATCAAGCCCAACACGCCTCTGGACGGTGCGCCGCTGGGGTGGCCCGAAAGCCCGGACGACCTGTTCGTCGATGCCGACGGTGGGCCGGTGCGCATCGACAAGGGTTTCTCGTGGGAACACCCGCTCTCGGCCCACGGGCTGATGCACAACGTCATCACCAACGCCTGGCGCGGTGATCCATACCCCATCGACACGCTGCTCATCTTCATGGCCAACATGGCCTGGAATTCCACGATGAACACGCAGGCGGTGCGCACCATGCTCAACGACCGCCATGTCGAGGGGCCGCAGGCGGGCGAATACAAGATTCCGTTCCTGGTGGTCTGCGACGCGTTCCAGTCCGAAATGACGGCCTTTGCAGATCTGATATTGCCGGACACCACGTATCTGGAACGGCACGATGTGATGTCCATGCTGGACAGGCCTATCTCCGAATTCGATGGACCGGTGGACGCGGTGCGCATCCCGGTGGTGCCCCCGAAAGGCGAGTGCAAGCCCTTTCAGGAGGTGCTGGTGGAACTGGCCAGCCGCCTGAAGCTGCCGGCCTTTACCACCGCCGAGGGCACGCGCAAGTTCCGCGACTACCCGGACTTCATCGTCAACTACGAGACGGTGCCCGGCTCGGGCCTGGGCTTTCTGGCCGGCTGGCGCGGCAAGGGCGGCGAGAAGAGCATGCGCGGCGAACCCAATGCGCACCAGTGGGACATGTATGCGCAGAACAACTGCGTGTTCCATTACGAAATGCCGCCCCACATCCAGTACATGCGCAACTGGAACCGCGACTACATGCAATGGGCACAGGCCATGGGCTTGCGGCGGGACTGTGACCCCATCGTCATCCACGTCTACTCGGAATTCCTGCAGGACTTCCGCCGCGCAGCGCAAGGCAAGCGCGCGGGCAAACAGCCGCCCGCGCATTTGCGCAAGCGGGTGGAGACTTACTTTGACCCGCTGCCGTTTTATTACACGCCGCTGGAGAGCCAGGTGACCGACACCACGGCCTTCCCGCTCAACGCCATCACGCAGCGGCCCATGGCCATGTACCACTCCTGGGACTCGCAGAACGCCTGGCTGCGCCAGATCCACACCTACAACTTCCTGTTCGTGAACCCGGTGACTGCCAGCGGACAAGGCATCGCGGACGGCGGCTGGATGTGGGTCGAGTCGCCCTGGGGCAAGGTGCGCTGCATGTGCCGTTATTCCGAGGCGGTGGAGCCCGGCACGGTGTGGACCTGGAACGCCATCGGCAAATCCAGCGGGGCCTGGCGACTCAGCACCGATGCCAATGAGTCGACGCTGGGCTTTCTGCTCAACCACCTGATCACCGAAGAGCTGCCGCTGGCGCAGGGTTCGGTGTCCAACTCAGACCCGGTGACCGGCCAGGCTGGCTGGTATGACGTGCGTGTGCGCATCTACCCCGCCGCCAGCGACGAGGCACAGGAGGTGTCGCCCCGCTTCGATGCCGTGGGTGCCTTGCCGGGCACTGGCAAGACGCCCAAGCAACAAGGCTACTTTGCCGGGAAAGGATGGTGGAAATGACACAGTTGGCCTTGGTGATCGATCTCAACGTGTGCGTGGGTTGCCACGCCTGTGTGACGAGCTGCAAGCAGTGGAACACCTCGGGCTCCGCGGGTGCGCTGGAAGACTTCAACCCCTACGGAAAGGACCCCAACGGGACCTTCTTCAACCGGGTGCAGACCTACGAGGTGGGGGAGTTCCCAAGCACGCAGACGGTGCATTTCCCCAAGAGTTGCCTGCATTGCGAAGACCCCCCTTGCGTGCCCGTCTGCCCCACCGGTGCGAGCTACAAGCGGGCCGAGGACGGCATTGTGCTGGTGGACTACGACAAGTGCATCGGCTGCAGCTACTGTTCCTGGGCCTGCCCGTATGGCGCCCGCGAGCTCGACGAGGAGCGCAAGGTCATGACCAAGTGCACCCTGTGTGTGGACCGCATCTATGACGAAGACATCCCCAAGGCGCAGCGCAAGCCCTCGTGCGTGATTGCGTGCCCCTCCAATGCGCGTCTGTTTGGCGACATTCACGACCCGGAGTCGGTAGTGTCCAAGGCCATCAACGAGCGTGCGGGCTACCAGATCATGCCCGAGTGGGGCACCCAACCGAGCAACCACTACCTGCCACGGCGCAAGTCGGAAATCACCATCCACCCGGAAGACCTGGAGCGCGTGGACAACCCGCTCAAGATCGACGGCCAGCAGCCGCACTACCCGACGCACATGTCCACCCGCGAGGACCACTCGACCTGAGTGCCCCGCCATTACGCACCCCACCCACCCGTTTGCCCGCGCGAGGCGCTCGACCATGAAACCTGCTTTTTCCGTCATCTTCCTGACCACGTTGATCGGCGCCGGCCAAGGCCTGTTTCTGGCCCTGTTCGGCGCAGATCTGTGGGCGCCGCCATCCGCGCGCGCCGACCTTTCGGCCTTGCTCGTTCATGGCAGCGCCTTGTCGCTGCTGCTTTGCGCAGCAGGCCTGATCGCCTCGTTCTTTCACCTGGGGCACCCTGAGCGCGCCTGGCGTGCAGCGGCCATGTGGCGCACCTCCTGGCTATCGCGCGAGGTGATTGCTCTGCCCCTGTTCATGGCGACCGTTGCGGCTTATGGGCTGCTGCACTACGTGGAGGCCGGCAGCACGCAGGCCAGCCACGCGCTGGGCTGGGTGGGCGTGGCCTTGTGCCTGACGCTGTTTGTCTGCACCGCCATGGTGTACGCGTCCATCCGCTTCCTGCAGGAGTGGGCCAGCCCACTCACGCTGCTGAACTACCTGCTGTTGGGCTGTGCCTCGGGCCTGACCTTGGCCACCGCCGTGGCGGCCGTGCAGTTGCAGGCGCTGCAAACGCCCTACGCCCTGGCCGCGCTGGTGCTGACCTTTGCGGGCCTGCTCAACCGTGTGGCCTCGCTGGCGCGCAACGCGCGCCTGGTGCCCAAGTCCACACTGCAATCGGCCATTGGCATCAAGCACCCCCGCATTGTTCAGAAGGCGCAGGGCTTCATGGGCGGCTCTTTCAACACCCGCGCGTTCTTCCATGGCAAGGGGCTGCGCTGGGTGGCAGGTGTGAAATGGTTCTTCCTGATGTTCGCCTTCCCTGTCCCCATGCTGCTGCTTGCCGTGGGACTGAGCACGGATTCCGGCGCCAGCCTGTGGGCTGCCTTTGTGCTGCAGTACGCCGGCTTGCTGGCCGAACGCTGGTTCTTCTTTGCCCAGGCGCGCCATCCGCAAAACCTGTATTACCAGGCCGCATCCTGAGCGCTGCACGGTCATGCAGTGGTTCCCCTTCTTGCGCTGGCCCCGTCCCAGTCCACGGCTGCTAGGCACCGAGGCCCTGGCCGGCCTCACGGTCGGCCTGATGGTGATTCCCCAGGGCGTGGCCTATGCGGCATTGGCACACATGCCGTTGGTCACGGGCATTTATGCCTCGCTGCTACCGGCGCTGGTGGCGGTGCTGTTTGGTGCCTCCAGCCGCCTGGCCGTGGGGCCTACGGCACTGAGTTGTCTGATGGTCAGCGCCTCGCTGGCCGGGCTGGCAGAACCTGCCAGCGCGGATTGGGTGAGCTTGGCCATCTGGCTTTCGCTGCTCTCGGGCGTGTTGCAGATCGGGCTGGGTGCCGCACGCTTTGGCTGGGTGCTCAACCTGGTGAGCGCGCCGGTGCTCAAGGCGTTTACGCAGGCGGCAGGTATCCTGATCATCAGCTCCCAGCTCCCCATGCTGCTGGGGGTGCACAGCAGTTGGGCGGAGTTTGCCCAACATCCCAAGGTGCACCTCACCTCCTTGCTGTTTGGCTGCGTGAGCCTGGCCATTCTGGTGCTGCTGCGGCGCTGGCGACCGACCTTTCCGACCGTGCTGATCGTGGTGCTGGTGTCGGCCTACCTCAGCCAGGCACTGCAGTTCGAGCAGAACGGTGGCATGGTGGTGGGCGCACTGCCACAAGGCTTTCCCGCGCTGAGCCTGCCGGGCGGCCTGCCGGTTGAACAATGGGCGCAGCTCTTCATGCCGGTGCTGGCGATTACGCTGGTGAGCTTTCTGGAAACAGCCTCCAGCGCCAGTGTGGACAACGACCAGCGCGGCCAGCTCTGGGACCAGGACCAGGACCTGATTGGCCAGGGCCTGGCCAAGATCGCGTCGGCGCTGAGTGGCGCATTTCCCACGAGTTCGTCGTTCTCCCGTTCGGCACTCAACCTCTACGCGGGTGCGCAGTCGGGTTGGGCAACGGTGTTTTCGGTGGCGGTCGTGGCGCTCACGCTGCTGTTCTTCCTGCCTCTTCTCGTGCCCGTACCGCAGGCGGTACTGGCCGCCATCGTGGTGGTGGCGGTGGTGGGCCTGATCCGCCCGGGGGAGTTCCTGCGCCTGTGGCGCATCTCCCGGGTGGAGGCTTGCATTGCCGCCAGTACCTTTGTCGCAACCCTGCTGTTTGCGCCGCGCCTGTACTGGGGTGTGCTGCTGGGCGTGACCTTGGCGCTGAGCCATTTTCTGTACCTGCGCCTGCACCCGCGCATCATCGAAGTGGGCCTGCACGCCGATGGGCGCTTGCGCGACCGGCACCTATGGAACCTGCCCGTGCTGGCGCCCCACACTTATGCCCTGCGCATGGATGCTGCGCTGGACTTCGGCTCTGCCAACGAACTGCACCGGGCCATTACCGCGTACCTGGGCGCGCACCCGGATACACGCACCGTCGTCCTGCTGGCCCTGGCTATCAACCGCATCGACGTGACCGGCGTGGAGGCCTTTGCCCGACTTCACAAGCAACTCGCCGCACAAGACCGTTGCCTGGTGGTAGTCAACCTCAAACTCCCCGTGGAGCGCCTTCTGCAGGCGGCTGGTGAATTGAAGGCTAGCCCGCAGCTACGCCTGATTGCTACCGAGGCCGAGTTGCTAGAGCAGTTGCAACAAGGCGAAATTGTCCCGCACAGCTCATAGCACGGAACGCAGCAGGCTCAGGCCAGTGAGCAGGAGCAGCAGCGCCGTCAGCCGGTTGATGGCCAGGTGCGATAGTTTGGGTGGGTAGCGGCGGTGCAGGCTCACAACCGCCATGACAATGGGCGCTGCGATGGCGGCAATCAGCACGGCATGCGGTGTGAACTGCCCCATAGCCAGCACCATCACCAGCCGGCACCCTTGGCCCAGGGCGAAGGAGAGCAGCAGGCACTGGCGGATCACTTCGCCGGGCAGGGCCTGGCGGTACATCAGGTACACCAGGGGTGGGCCGGCGGTTGAGAACAGCCCGCCCATCAGCCCGGAGGCCAGGCCGGTCAGGGCAAATGCGGCGGTGCCGGAGCGCCGCGCTGCATGGGCGCTGGACGTCACCAGCAGCAGCGCAGAAAGAATGATGGTGACGCCCAGCACGGCCCGCAGCTGGTTAAGCGCATTGCCGCTCATCCAGGTCAGCAGCCACACGCCCAGAGCAATGCCCAGAAAACTGGTGGGCAGTGCGGGTCGCATGGTGACCCAGGCCTTTTGGGGGCTTTGACCCCGAAAGTAGTAGGTCACCTGCACTAGGGTGATGAGCGTCACAGCGTTGGCGGCTTCGGCAATCGGCATGAGGTGCCAGGCGCTGATCAGGCCCAAGAATACTAGCCCGAAGGCAAAGCCAGATAGGTTTTGCACATACGAGGCGAGTAGCACGCATAGCCCCGTGAGCGCGAGGGTATCCATGGGAGTGGTGAACATGGTGATGCAGCGAAAGTTCGGATATCAAACTGCTGAGGCTCAGCCGACAGCATCGCTCAATATCATGTCAGCCGCTTTTTCCGCGATCATGATGGTGGGTGCATTGGTATTGCCCGAAACGATTTCCGGCATGACGGATGCATCTGCCACGCGCAGACCACTCACGCCATGCACACGCAGGCGTGCGTCAACCACGGCCATGGCGTCGTGCCCCATCTTGCAGGTGCCCACCGGGTGGTAAATGGTCTGGCTGTATTCGCGTGCGGCCTGAAGCAATTCGGCATCGGTCTGATAGCCAGGGCCGGGCACATACTCCTCCAGGATGTGGGGTGCAATTGCGGGGGCCTGGGCGATGCGCCGCGCTACCTTGATGCCACCGACGATCACTTCGCCGTCTCGCGGATCGGCCAGGTAATTGGGGTGGATGGCCGGGTATTGCAGTGCGTCCGGCGAGCGAATCCTCAGGTGCCCGCGGCTGTGCGGCCGCAGTTGGCATACCGATGCGGTAAAGGCGGAGAACGGATGCACTCCTTGTCCAGGCTTGTCCGCGCTGAGCGGCTGCATGTGGAACTGGATATCCGGTCGCTCCACCCACGGGTTCGAACGCGTGAAGGCGGCGACCTGGCTGGCTGCAAGCGTCAACGGCCCCGTGCGTGTGAACGCAAATTGCAACGCCATCATCAGTTTGCGCAGGGGATGATTGACCTCATCGTTGAGCGTACGTGCACGCGTTTTGAAAACCAGTCGCACCTGCAAATGGTCCTGCAGGTTCTGCCCAACGCCCGGCACATCGCGCTTTACCGGAATGCCCAGACCTTGAAGCAGCTTGCCCGGCCCAATACCCGAGCACTGCAGTAACTGTGGCGACCCGATCGCACCAGCCGCCAGCACCACTTCCCGCCGTGCATTGGCTTGCGCACGCTGTCCGTGTGAAAGAAAGGAAACTCCAGCGGCTCGTCCAGCTTCCACTACGATATCTGTGGCCTGCGCACGCGTGACCACGCGCAGATTGGGGCGGTTTCGGGCAGGCTTCAGGTAGGCCTTGGCCGTGCTGCAACGCAGACCTCTGCTGGCGGTTTGCTGAAAATATCCTACGCCCTCCTGCTGGCGTCCATTGATGTCGTGATTCAAAGGGATACCGATTTCCTGAGCAGCGCGAATGAAGTACTCGGCAATCGGACGCTGCAAGCGCAGGTCAGACACTTTTAGGGGGCCACCCGCACCGTGGAATGCGTCCGGGCCATGTTCCTGGTCCTCGGACTTCATAAAGTAGGGCAATACTTCGCGGTAACTCCAACCCACATTGCCAAGTTCGCTCCAGTGGTCGTAATCTTCGCGCTGGCCGCGCACGTACAGCAGCCCGTTGATTGAACTCGATCCCCCCAAGACCTTGCCGCGCGGCCATTGCAATACTCTATTCGCAATTCCTGGGTCCGGTTCGGTGCGATAGCACCAGTCCCACAATGGGTTGTGCATAGTCTTGAAGTAGCCCACCGGTACATGGATCCACGGGTTCCAATCTTCGCCGCCGGCCTCCAGCAGCAACACCTGATTCGCGGGATTTTCGCTCAGCCGATTTGCTAGAACACAACCGGCCGAACCCGCACCAACGACTATGTAATCTGCATCCAGACGCATGGATTTACTCCTGCCCGAGGGCGATTGCACCCGGGTGGAAACGGCTTGCCGTTTGAGCGGGTTTCACAAAGAATAGGGATCAAGCTGTGGAGTGTGGGCAGGCCCCCGTTCTCTGCCAAGAACAAGTTATCAGGCGCTGAATAAATGAATCAAAAAACTGCGAATTCGTTCCAAAACAACAGGGAGGAAGACTACAAGCTGAACCCCGTCAGCTTGCGCCCGTTAAGACCCTTGCAGGTATTGGAACAACTGACCCGGACCGCTCTACCCTTGACGCTTGCGCAACTCGCTGCGCAAGTGCAAGTCCCCAAGAGCACATTACTGCGCTTGCTGAAAGCCCTTGAAGAGAATGGGTATGTGCAGCACATGGCTGCCGAGCGCGGATATGTTCCAGGCCCGCGCGCCGCCAAACTGGCATTGCAGACCCTACGCGGCGAACGCGTCTCGCGGGATTGCAGGGCTGTGCTGCAGGCATTGGTGGACAAGGTGGGCGAGACCTGCAACTTGACTACGCTCGATAACAATCAGGTGCGCTACATTGAGCGAGTGGAAACACATCACCCCTTGCGCATGGTGCTGGATCCTGGAGCGAAAGTGCCCTTGCACTGTACCGCAAGCGGAAAACTCTTTCTGGCAACGATGCCCTTGCTGGAGCGCCGCAATGCCATGGCTGGCATGGCATTGGAGCGCCGCTCGCCCCACACCTTCATCGATGCGCAAGCGCTTGAGCGCGAACTTGAGCGCATCGCCAAACATCAGATCGGCGTAGACAATGAAGAGTTCGTGCATGGAATGGTGGCTGTGGCCGTGCCGGTGTATGCCGCTCGCAAACAGGTGATTGCGGCCATCGCCTGCCACGCTCCCACGGCCCGGGTTTCGATGGCGGACCTTCTGGAATGGGTGCCACGCATGCGGCGGGCCGCAGAGGCCATCACGGCGGCCTTACTTGCATAGTGATGTTTTGACAAATAGCACCGGCGCTGCGGCACCGACCAAACAATAACCATCGACGTTCGGCTCATTCTCCGTTGTCGAGGTTGATCTCGAAGGACACATTGAAGACCCGGACCGTGCCCGTACCGGTCAGTCGATGTTTCAAATTCAGGAATCCTCAACGAGTTGACCATGATCGCAAAGCAGCCAGCGGTCGAATACGGACGCAAAGGCCATGTGCATGGGGCTCACGCAGGTCGCGCCGCATTGCCTGCTGGGTACACACATTGATATCCGTTTGAAAAGTGACCCCTTGCCTATTACGTCGGATCACTGGCCAGCGCGGCGGTAGTTGCCGTCCGCGTCTTGGCGCCCCAATTGTGGTCACCCAAAAAGCTCCAGCCCAATAAGTGGCTGAGATATCTGTCATTCAAAATACCTCGGTTTTCCACATCGCGAACGTCCGGTCACTTGTCCAGCACTGAAAGGTAGATTTCATTTTTTGGTGGCGCTTCACAAATGGAAGCACAACCAAGAGAATACCTATCAAATTCGACACATACCACTTTTATGGGATGTGATTTTTTGAACGGAACCCAAATCTCCATGTATGAAACGGTGAGTCGCACCAAACCTAAAGCTCCCCAAAACAGCCTACGCACTGCCCTCTCCTCTAAGTGGCTGGAACTTGCCGAACGCTCGGCAGCGGCAGGCAGTTGGTCTTGGGACGTAAAGAGCCAGAAGTTAGATTGGTCGTGCGGAATGTATGCCTTGTTTGGCTGCGACCCTGCTGTGACTGAGCCAGGTTTTGAGACCTGGCTGCGTTGCATTCACCGCGAGGATCGAGAGGCCGCTCATCAGGCCGTACGCCAATCGGTGCAGCAGGGCATCCCGTTGATTATTCAGTATCGTATCGTGCATCCGGATGGCCAGATTCATTGGATTGACGCCTACGGGGATACGGTGTTTGACCGCAAGGGGCAACCTGCACGCATGAGCGGTTTTTGCATGGACTCCACGCTGCGAATTTCCCTCGAAAAAGACAATGCTGCTTTGCATGCCCAATTGGCAGAAACCCGTCGACTGAAGGCCGAATTGCGCCAAAGCAAGAATCAGTTGGAGCTCGCACTTCAAGCAGCAGGGCAAGGCCTTTTTGAAATTGATTTGCACAACAGTGCCGTCCTGTTTGATGCACGGTCCAGCAAGATTCTTGGTGAGATGAACGGCGCCTCCAAGTTGACGGTTCGCAAATGGGATCAGTGCATTCATCCGGACGATCTGGCCGATGTCAAAGCTGAATTAAATGCCTACTTGCTTGGTGAGTCCGTGAGCTACCAGGCGGAATTTCGCGCCAAACATAAGAATGGGCATTGGGTATGGCTTTTGTGTGCTGGTCAGCGGATGGACCAGACAGTTGATAAAGGAGCAGTGCGAATCATTGGCACCTTACAGGACGTATCGAAATTCAAGCGGTTTAACGATGAAGGTACGCAACTGATCGGGAAGCTACAAACGCTGCTTGAACAGGTGCGAAGTCCGAGGTCTTTCTCGGAAGACACGAAGTCAGTCACGGGAGGGGACGCGCCACAATCTCTTTCACGTCGTCAGCTACAAACGGTTGTGATGATTGCCAAGGGAATGAGTTCAGGCGCCATTGCCAAAGAACTTGGCATAACGGCCGGTACGGCAGTTTCGCACCGGCGCACCCTGATGAAAAAGCTCAACTTGCACAAGGCATCGGACGTAACCCGGTATGCATTGCGGAATGGCCTCATCGACGATGTCTGAATGAGGCTGACCGTCTGCTTAAGCATTGACATTTTGGAGCAAGTTTCCCATGTTCAGGGGATGTTTGTTCCATAAAAGGGGGATAGCAAACAGCAATGTATTTGGGTTTAATTAAATTGATTTAGATAAGCCACAAATTAATGCAATCCTCCGAAATTGGTAGTGCGTGCAACGCGTTTACCGTCTCGAACCGTCGCTCTGTAAAGCTGTCCCATTGGTTGTATTGGGGTGCTTTTCTGCTGGTGCTGCCACCTCTGTTGCATTCTTTTTATCTTTTCAACGGTTACGCCGATGCCTTGCGTGATTACAAGCTTGAAGATGTCGACAAACGCGTCATAAGCACTGTCAATGCACTGAACGAACGTTCTAACCGTGTGCAGGCAATGCTGGAGACATTGGCGCAGACGGACAGTGCACAAAATGGAAACTGGCGTGGCATGTACGAGCACGCCGTGCGCATGGTCAAAATCGACAAACTGGTAACGGCGATCAGTTTGGTCGGCCCAGATGGTCGTTTGGTCTTTGGTACTGTTGTTCCCTATGGTGCCGAGATGCCTTTGGCATCCATGCCGGAAGACGTGGCACGTGTTATCCGGACGGCTGAGACAGTGAAATCCGCGCCGTTTATCCCACCTTTTACCCAACCGGAAGTGCGTAAACGATGGGTGGTTGCAATTTCGGTACCTGTCAAGGTGCAGGGACATGTGACCCATGTACTTCGCGGAGTCATTCCATGCGACTCCATTCGCGAAGTGTTGACCCAATTGAAGTTCTCCGCAAGCTGGTTGGTGAGCGTTACGGACAAAAATGGGCTCTTACTGGCGAGAACACTACGGTATGAAGAGACCCTAGGTAAAAGCGTGGTTCCCGAAATGGTCGCTGCCTTAAAAGACCATCGAAAGGAGCCGTTCGAGCTGCTCACAATGGAAGGCAAGCCGTACACCGTGCAGATAGACTTTCTGCCTGGAGGAGACTGGGCCGTGCAGGTCGGTGTACCCAGCGATGAGCTGGCCTGGGCCTCGCATTCCGCTTTACGGCAGATCCTGTTTCTCTACGCCTTGGAAGGACTTGTAACGCTGCTTTTGGTGTGGTTCTTCTCAAAGACTATCCGTCGAGACATGCGATCAATACTGGGGGCTGTCACCAACATCGTTGAAAAACAACCGAGCACCCACGGGTCTTCCAGGATTAAGGAACTTGACCAACTGCAGCGGAAACTTGCGCATGTGGCGCAAAATCAAACCCAGCTATTGCAGGATAGCCAGCAGTCCGAAACGCTGCTCCGATTGTTTGTAGACCACGCGCCGGTTTCATTGTTAATGCTTGACAACGACCTGCGCGTGAAAGTGGCAAGCTGCCAATGGGTGAACACTTTTTCGGATGCAATGCCATCGCCAATTGGCAGGCAATTCGACGACGCGTGTGCGGACTTTCCGCATGCGTGGAAGGCGGCATGCAAGGAAGCGCTGAACGGGGCAGCCACTTTGGACTTGGTCGGGCACATCTCATTGCATGACAGAGCAATGCGGTGGCTCCGGGTGGATGTGCTTCCCTGGCGGACAGGGCAAGGCGTAGTCGGTGGGGTCATGGTGTTGTGCGCCGATATCACAGATCAACGGGCAGCACAGGAAGTGTTGCAGCAATCCAATCTGGAATTGGAACATCGCGTCGATGCCCGCGCCAAAGAGCTTGCTGTGGCAAACACCAAGATTGAATCTGAACGCGAGTTGTTCCTCAAGATTCTGGATTCGATGCCGGTGATCGTGGCTATTATTCGTTCGGACCATCAAATCGAATGGACCAACCAAGCCTACCGAGACGGATTGGGCCAGAACGTTGGGCAGCGTTGTTACGTCAGTCAGTTTGGTCGTACAACCCCTTGTACGGAATGCCAGGCATTTATCCCGCTCCAAACCGGAGAGGTGCACAGATGGACGTGGACTTTGCCGACGGGGCGGACCTTTGACATATACAACTTACCTTTTGTGGCTCGGGATGGTTCACCAGCAGTCCTTGAGGTTGATATCGACATTACCGAGCAACACGCGGCGAAGGCCACATTGCAGACCTTAAACGAATCCCTTGAGCAACGCGTAGCCGAACGTACATTGAAATTGCAGGAGGCACGTGCAACTGCAGACGCAGCCAATCTTGCCAAGAGTCAGTTCCTGGCCAACATGAGCCATGAGATTTGCACACCCCTGAACGGCATTATTGGGCTGGCCGGTCTGATTCGTGGTGCAGGACTTACTGCACACCAAAGTCAAATGATGGATCGACTGGATACCACCAGCTCCCATCTGCTGGAAATTCTCAATGCCATCCTCGACCTTGCCAAAATCGAGGCTGGCAAATTTGAGCTATCCACGCAACCCTTTAATGTCGGTGCACTTGTAGATGAGCTGGCCGTGCTAACAGAGGGTACCATGCTCAGAAAGGACCTCCAATTCAGGGTTCAGCGCAGCAATTTGCCAGCGATTTTGGTGGGCGATGCGTTGCGTATTCGGCAGGCCTGTTTGAATCTGCTCGGAAACGCCACGAAATTCACCCGGATGGGCGGTATTGCGCTTGCTGTGTCTGCAACGCCGGTGGAAACCGATTTCACCTTACTCCGGTTTGAAGTGCATGACAGCGGAATAGGCGTTTCGCCCGATTCACTACCACGTCTGTTCCGTGATTTTGAGCAAGGTGATAACACTTCCACCCGCGAGTATGGAGGCACAGGCCTAGGCTTGGCGCTGGTACGGAAGTTGGCGCACTTGATGGGGGGTGATGCCGGTGCAAACAGCACACTGGGGCAAGGCAGCACGTTCTGGTTCACAGCCCTGCTACGAAATTCACTGGCGGATGCGCATGCGACATCTCAACTCGGTGCCAATGGCATGGCACTGCAGACGCTGCGTAAGCGTCACGCCGGTAAGCGTGTGTTGGTTGCGGAAGATGAGAGTGTCAATGCCTATATTGCCGAAGCCCTGCTCAGTGAGGCGGGATTGATCGTGGAGATGGCTGAGGATGGCACGCGCGCATTGGAAATGGCGACTACCCGGTACTACGACCTGATACTGATGGATATGCAAATGCCAAAGCTCAACGGACCGGATGTAGTTCGACAAGTCCGGCGTGAACTTGCGTTCAATGTGCCCATCGTTGCCGTGACGGCCAACGCGTTCGAGCAAGACCGCCAGGAGTGCCTGGACGCGGGCATGAATGATTTTTTGAGCAAACCCTTTACGCAAGAAGCGCTGTACGGCGTCCTGCTGATATGGCTCGACGGTCAATCCACCGCCTCCGAGCGCACAGCATATGGCACCGAATGAGCTGCAAGTAAAGAACCCTTTGCGGGTTGTAATTGTTGAAGATTCCGAATTGATCTGCACGCAACTGCGGCAGGAGATTGAGAGTAGAGGTGGCATACGAGTCATCGGTACGGCATCGAGCGAATCCACCGCTGTCGATCTCATACTTGGTTGTTTTCCCGATGTCGTCCTGCTCGATGTCAACTTGCAGCCAGGGAGCGGCATCAAGGTTCTTCGTAAAGTGCGGAAGGCAGGACATACCTGTCGGATATTCATGCTGACCAATGAGGTGACACCTGCCTACCGCGCCATATGCGGGGCACTAGGAATCTCAGGCTATTTTGACAAGTCGTTCGAGATGGAGAGGTGTTTGAGCAGTCTCTACGCGCTGCTGTAACTTGGGCTCTGTTGGACTCCAAGTGTGTGCCAAGCATCGGGGGTGAGGGCTTGTGTCAAAAGATTTCCAGCGATCAGAAGATTACCGTTTTGTTCATGGCAAGCCCTCTGTGAAGAGGCAAACCGCCGAGACGTTCACATCAAGGTGACAATTTCAATATAACTTTTACCATGTTCATAGTAGATAACAACCAATTTCGGGGAATTGTCAATGTCGTTGTTTTTGGCTGAAATGAAAGATGTTAGGTCAGATTGGCATAACAAATTCATAAAGGTAAACATGAACTTTTCTAAAGCACTTACTTCGATCGTGGCCACCACCTATATTTCGCTGTTCTCACTCGCAGCATTCGCAGACGGACAGCATAAGCACTGGAATTACGAACACGGTGAAGAGGGACCTGCACATTGGGCGGAACTGGACCCTGCGTTTGAAACCTGTGCGAAGGGCGGCAACCAAAGCCCTATCGACATTCGAAATGCAGTGAAGGCAGACCTGCCCGCACTGCAGTTCAACTACAGCGAGGCAGCACCGGTTTTGGTTAATAACGGCCATACTATTCAGATTAATTTGCCTGCAGGTCAAAAGCTGACTGTAGGAGACAAGACCTACGAGTTGCTGCAATTCCATTTCCATACTCCGAGTGAAGAGGCTCTGAATGGCAAGCACACCGCCATGGTTGGGCACTTTGTTCACAAGAATGCGGCTGGAGAATTGGGTGTTATTGGCATTCTCATTCAGCCGGGCAAGACCAATGCAGCATTGGCGCCGGTATTTGAGCACCTCCCGCGTAAGGGTGAAAAGATCACAGTGGACGATTTGAAGCTGGACTTGGCAGCCATGCTGCCGACAGATAAAGGGTACTACTCGTTCATTGGTTCATTGACAACGCCTCCCTGCTCCGAAGGCGTGAACTGGATGGTCATGAAACAGCCCATCGCATTGGGTGCCGAACAAATTAAAGCGTTTCGCCGCATATTCAATGCCAATGCACGCCCTATTCAGCCTCTGAATGGGCGTGTCATTCAAGAGTCGATGTAGTCTTGTAGTTTGGCTTGTTGCTACTGTTGGAGACGACACTTCAAGCCAACTGATCTACTGCGCTAGCCATTTGGCCATAACCATAGGCCAGCGCGTGGCCGAACATTTTCGTTGCAGTTGGGCTGGGTGTTTTATGTGCTTCTATGAAATAGTGCAATGTGTTCTAGCCAATGCGCAATTCGCTATGGTTCCCCAGCAGAACTTTCTGCACCCAGACAAGGGCGGCAAGTAGTCACTGGTCTGTTGTGAGTAGTTACCGGATTCCTGACATTCGTGAGTGACTGGAGTAGTCTCAAACGTACTTTGCAATATGCATGGAAATGCACTCTACTTGCTGTTCGAGTGGTAGCTTCCAACTGAGCGACCGAAGAGAAAAAATAACACTAGCAGGATACTTGGAAAACCCAGCGGCAATACCGATATTGGAACGAAGAATCCAGCAATAGTTCCTGAGATCGTGATGATCGATAGCGATGTGTAGAAGGCGTACAACTCGGGGTCAAGCTTCAGAAATTCTTTTGTTCTTCGAATTCTTGTGAATACTCCATCGGCAACTGTTGCTACCGCAATTGCCAGCAGCCAGTCCAGCCACTGCAGCAGACTAGACAGTCGATAGCTTCCCAACAGCAACAACGCATCTACAGATCGAAAATAGGCATTGCTGAACAGACGCTTGCTCACCGACGCCATTTCTGTGGCCACTGCATTGTTAAGCGTATCTGTTGGTGGCGCATCGGAAGCTTTGGGTATTGGGGCGGCCGCGGAAGCATGGGATTGCATCTCTACTGCCCGTTCCAAAATTTGGATGGCTGCATCCTCTCCCCAATACGCGATAGCTGCTTCGTGCTCCAAGCGAATCATGTTGGTGAAGCGCTCCGGTGGATTGGAAGCTGGTACATACAGCACCAGGATCAGCAAAGTGACCAGGGAAATCACTGCAGTGGCACGGATCACAAGGTCGCCCTCTTGTTTGCTACTGGTGGCGCGCTGTCAGGATCGAGAATCGGAAATCTGCCTTTGATGATGCGTCCTCCGGACACTGACGCAAAGTACTGCAGGTTGGGCAATTTGCCCAATACGTCAGCGGGCACCATTTCCTCGAAGCTTTCTGACACTTGGGTCGAGCTGTTCGCCGAAAAGTCACCCAGATGGGTGTCCGATCCATGCCCCATGCCCACACGCATGGAATGAATCGCCGTTTTTCCAAAGGTCTCCACAACGAAGTCTTGGGTGGGGCGGTCCTTGGTCCGCAAGGCAATCAGGTTGTTCAAGTTGCCAAGTGCCATGCGAGCCGCGTCTTCGCTGCCAAGTCGCTTGGCCAAGTCCGCCAGTGTTTGCATGGCGCAGGTTGTGGCAATGCCCCCTTCAGCGCCCTTGTTGAGAATTTCAATCAAGGGTTGATTGATGACGTTGGAGACCTCGTCCACAAACAGCGAGATGCGTTTGTAAAGGCCCAAGTTGTAGCGCATACCGGCGCGGGCAGCCAAATCGGCCAATGCCAGGGCACCAATGGCAGATGCGACAGATGGGTCGGGCAGTGAGTCCAGGCACATGTACAGGACGTGACCTGCGCGCTCAATTTTCTCGAAGTTCATGATCGGCCGCGTGTCATGTGGGTCGAATGGATCGGGCGAGAGGCTGGGACCTAGATCGCCAGAGGTCAACATCGACAGCACTGGCAGCAGGTTGGCCGTGATCTTTTGGTAGTGCTCTCGGTTGTGGCGGAAGGTGCGTACTTGGGCGTCAATCACCTTGCTGCGTTGGCTTTGGGAAATGTGGTGCTCGTAGTAGGTGACAAACGCCATCAGATCCGTACTGGCTGCCTCTGAAGGTTTGCGGATGGAGCCGCGCTGCGCGTCCTGGATGAGTTTTTTCATGTCCGCGAGCTCACGCCAGTTCCCACCAAGCACCTTGTCGTAGAAGCGTCGCAGCGAGCCTTCGAGCACTGGCTCTATGCCGCCCTCGATGTATTTGGTGAGCTTGGCAAGGTTTGGCCGTTCCTCGATTTCAATCAAACCCTGCACCACCACATTGACGGCGTCCCAGCCGAAGGCTGAGAAGGCGCCACCGGTGTCGGGCGGCATGACCGACTGAATCCGTGAGGCCAATTCGGTGGGCTTTTGCCAGTTGAATGTGAAGTCGATCCGCACCCCTGTTTGGGGGAATGCTGGGTGGAATTCCAAAAAAGTATCCGGCTCCCGGTAGTCCTCGCAAGCCCGCTGGGCAACGCGCTTGAGTCGGCGGCTGTTCTTGGGATCAATGACGATGACCACATCACCCCGCCGTATGGCTTGTGTCACCAGAGTGGCCAGTGCCACGCCTTTTCCTGACTGGGTGGTTCCGACCAGGAGGGTGCCACCTTCAAAGTTTTGCAGCGGCCGGTACAACGGTACTTCCCGGGGCTCAACCCCGTGGATGTAGGGGAGTCCAATTTCCGAATCGGGCTGGGGATTCACATCGTGGCCCAGCCAGCGCAAAAGCCGTGGCGAAACGGCGAAGGTGCGGTAGTCCACCTTGGCAAGTTCGTACAGCCGCTGGGCATGTACCGGCTGCCATTCAAAGCCAAAACCCACGAACACCTGTTCAGGCTTGGTACAGAGGGTGGCCAGTGCCTCGGTAGTGAGCCGCTGGATGCTGCGACCTGACAATGAAGCCCGCAGTGACAGGGTGCGCAGTGCCTGGACAAAGCGAAGCACGGCCATGAAGAAACACACCACGCACAGTGGCAGTGCCAACGGGGATGGAAGATGCCCAGTGACACCCACCACCAAGAACCACACCAGGCAGCACAACCAAACGCTTCCCGCATAGGCCTCATAGGCGGGACGCCACGGCATTTCATAGCGCCTAAGCAGCATGGGCACTGCTTTCTTGGGTGGAGGTGATTTCGGTGTCCTTTGGTAGTCCTGCAATGAAGGGCGGGGCGATCACCAAGCCAATGGTGGGAACACCGTTGAAATCTTGGCTGAAAGTGGGGGCATTTCCTGTTCGCACCAACATTTGGACTTCAGCCAAGGTGCGAATGGCATGCGATGGCTGTATTCCTTGCCGCTCGAAGCAACCCAGCGGTACAAACAAACCTTGCGATGTGGGGCGAGCCAATGCCGAGGATGCGTCACCGTGGAGAGATTGGATGATCGTCAGCAATGCTGCGCGGGTCGCTGGATGCAGGCGCATGGGGGCCTGAAGCGTGTAACCCGGAGCCTCAGGTTCCTCTGACGGAGGTGGATCGTATTCGCTGGCAACGATTGCTGGGCTTGAGTCTTTCAAGCCGTCCTGAAGCTGAACATCCGCTGCTGATTCGGCTGGAATCAAGTCCATCTGTTCGACTGGAACGGTGACCTGCTTAGCCGCAGACCGGTCTACCTGTCGTGGAGGTTTCGCGGGCGGGGTGGGCGGCTGAGCTGGAGGCGCTGACGCAGGCGGCTTGGGCGATGCGACAGGCGCATCAAGCCCTTGAATCAGAGCGACCTCTAGGGCCACAGGTTCTGTCACCATTCCAGTGAACAAAATCGACGCTGATTGCAGCTTGATTGCCTTCACGGGCGTCTTGGTTCCAGGTGGGCAAATCTCCCAGGTCAAACTCTCTTGTTCGAATACCTCTATGGCGTCTGCTGTTCGGAGTGCGTGCAACATTTCATCCGGCGCCCGTGGAATGCCAGGTAGCTGCTCAGATTCCAGGAGCTTCTTGACATCTTCGGCCGCGTTGGGCCACAGCAAAAACAAACCGTCTTTGCCATACCAGACCCGCGACTTGTCACCGTTGCAAGTCCATGCCGCATTGCTGCTGGCCAAGCGCTGTAGGGCCTCCACCAGGTAGCGTCCAATGTGGGCCCCCGGCTGGGAAGAACCCATGCGATCGGCATTGGCGCACAGGTTGCAATCAATGACCAAGGCCAACGAGCGACGTACCAGCTGGTCCAAGACATTGTGTTCCCGGTAGAGTGGAAGACCCGTGACGCTTGCCAATAGGTGCGGCAAGATTGTCGTGTTGTCTTCTGCGAGGTAGTGCAACACTGCCGACGGCACGACGTGTCCAAGAGCAAACAGCCCCTGGCCACGGGCTTCTTGTGCTTCGGGTCGCCAACGCACACGGTAGTTTGGAATCTGTTTTTCCGATAGCCAATGGGCAAGCGGATGTAGAAAACCTGACCAAAGTTCACCGGATGGAGCCTCCACCACCATGTGGCTCAGTGTGCGGTGCAGTTCACAGCACAGTCCCGCTATGAACGTGGCCTGGCGCCACCGCGGCTCCAGATGCCGGCGTGTGGTGATGGTGGAACGCCCAGCGATGATGTGCCCATCGGTGCCCTGCAAGCTGAAGAACCCGGCTTCCAAGCCTAGACGGAGCAAGCCACCGGGGTGGTGGAAGTAGTTGTCCGGTGTGGCGGGGAGCAAATGGACATAGGCTGCATAGCTTCGCACCACGGACATGATGTCCGCATCAAAGCTCGGTCGGTCCGCGCCATAACAAAGTTTGATGCGTGAAACGATGTCCGCATGGGGTGCAAGCACATCGTCAATCGAAGCGGCCGGGTATCCGGCGTCTTCCCGTTGCTGAGTGCCCATCATTCGCACTGCAACCATCCTGACCAATGGAATCCAGGTACGTGTCCTTGAGATTCAGTCAGCACGGCCACCTCCTTGAAAACTCTCGCACTGTTGTTCAGATTCACGATGGCATGCCCGTGCCAAGTGTTGGCGTACCAACATTTCTTGGTGAAATACCGAAGGGTGGGGAAGAGGGCGAGCCGGGAAAGAAGACTGAACCCGCGCGTCAGTGCCAAAGCGCACGACCAGTTTGCAAAAGGGGCACGCGTCCGATTGGGCGACAGCGCCCATGGCGCATAGATAGGCGCTGCTGCAACAAGGACAAGTCACCACAGAAAAGCTCGGAGCCGTTGCAATCCAGATTCCATCCGTGTGGGATGCCAAGTCAAACGCACGATCAAAACTGATACGGGGCGGGCTAGGGCACACCCGTTGATACTGCCGGTAGGCTCCTAACAATGACTCTTCCGGGCTGAATCCACCGCACCGAAGGCGCTGGTAGGTTGTGGCAAATATGGATGCGTCCGTGCGGAAGAGTAAGTTGGCGCCGTGGTACCACTCGGGGGACGCCGGTGGCCGGCCCCGTGGGATAGCCATGGGGTTGGTAAAGAAAAGTCGTTGAATTTCTCGGGGTGGCAGGCCGGTGAGCTTATGGATGGTGCGGACACGTGCACCCAAGTCTGCACACTCCTTGGCCAACTTGACCGAGCGCAGGTGGCGATCAGCGCGGGTAGGCATGGGCGTCCTAACCTACAGGGAGTCAACGGTTACTGGCATGCGGACGCTGGCCAGTGGTGCTGCAAGAGGCAGTGGGGTTTGAAGAAGGGTGAGTAAGTCGGGGCGCGGGGGGAACAGAGAAGTGGGGCCTACGTTGGCGACTATGGCCCAGATCTGTTCCATGCGAAGGCTTCCCAAATGCTCAGCCTGCTCTGCATTGAGACCGAACTTGCAGCAGGTCGAAACCTTGTCTTGTTGCATTCCCATTTTGATGGCAGTGAGTGCGCTCAGGTTGAAGTACTGAACGTCAGACAGTTGCACATGATTCATGTTGCTTCCCAATGGCGCGCTGGTATTGGCGCTTTAAGTTATGTGACAGCTTGCTCATCGCCGCCCGGCGCAGAATGTTCTGGCTGGGTCTTCGATGGGTGTCAGCATAAATTGCGCAAAAATGATTTTGAGAGGGGCATTTGCGATTGCCACCCGCAAACGTCGCAAGATCGGGCGCGTTGCCGATTGCGAATGGGGGCCGTCTGACCCGTGGTGATGGGTAGAGACCCACCGAGGCCTAAGCCTCGATGGTTCTACCTATTTTTCTGCCAACCGATTTGATGGGAAGGCTCGGCAGGGTCCTAGAACCCTGTGGCTATCAGGCAGCTTGTGCCAAACCTTTCCACTCATCGGAAGGTAGCTCGATCAACTTGCCGCCCAACAGCTCAAAGTCGGTTGCACGGTCATAGTCTTCGACCTCCTGTGAATAGTGGGTCACCGCATTGACTAGGCCATAACCAGACAAGTCGCCTTGCGTGATCAGGTGACGCAAAACGCCGGAACGTTCGGTGTCCGTCAGGTCATAGCGATTGGCCAACACCTCTACGGTTTTCACAGGGTCTCCGACCAGCGGAATGTGCAAGGTCTTTTGCATCTTCTGGGCAATCTGGCGGAATGTCGTCTCCGACACGGCCGCCTGCACCACATCACGCACCTTCAGGAAGAACGCCTTGTCGTCTGCGCGCAGGGTGTCATCCTGGTACACGGCAATGCCCTCGTCCTGCGCGCCCTGTGTTCGTCCCACGTGGGTCTTGCGCAGCGTACGGTCCCAGGCAATCAAGCCGTTGCGGCACACCAATCGGTAGATCAACGGCTGTACGGAGAGTGTGCCCTGACCGACCTCCGAATTGGTGATCACCACACCGGCCTGCACGACATCACCGGGTGCCATTTCGTACTTCAGGCGTGGCGTCACAACCTTCAAGTACATGCGCGTCTCGGTCAGCTCCACCGACTCGAACTTGACTTCGGGGAGCTGCTGCAGGATGGGCAGCACACTCTCGGCCAGATCAAAGTTGTCCAGCCGGCGGTAGCGGTCGGACAGAACAGCCCGAACGCGGCCGTCAAGCGTGCGGATCATGCGCCGCTCGTCTTCGCTTTGCAGCCAGGTATTCACATTGCGGTCCAGCAAGGTGGGTTGCTCCTGGCGCATGCGCTCAAAGTACGCAAAAGGAATCTTGAGCTTCTCAGCCAGCTGACGCCGTGCCAAGGAAGTGATCCCATACGAGGCCGGGCCACTGATTTCTTCAATGACCAGTCCCGTGTTTCCATCGTCATTGGTGGCGTGTCGCAGCAATTGCGAAGGCACCACGAGGTCTTTCTTCGAGCCCAACTGGCGTTCCAGTTCTTGGGCCAGGCTAACCAGTGAACGTCCGTTTTTCATAGCAATCTCCAGGGTAAGAAAAAGCAGGGCGGCACCATCCCTCTCGCGGGGGTGCGTATCCCCGCAAGGGTCAACAAACGAACCGGGCAAGCCGGTCCTACCACGGTGTGATTTGCATCACACAAAGAGCACTACAGGGCTATCTTTGTTGCGCATGAAGCGCAACCTGGTTTGACAGCTACCAGTGGGGGAAAACCTTCACCTTTTCACCGCCATCGGACACGCGAACGGTCCAATGGCCATGAAAAGGCGGGTGTGGCCAAAGCCACACCGCCACAACTACGACACGGCGCCCACTTGCGCGGAACGCGTACGCCAAACATCGGCCCAGTCCGATCCCGCCTGTTTGGGCAGAAAGACTTGGACTTGCCGAGGGCCGGTTCGCCCTTCTTCTTTCTTGAGGCGCCTGGCCAAAGCAAAGGCAAAAGCTTGACCGTCAAACTGCGCGTTGGCGTCGTTGTCTGCATAAATGCACACCCGACGCACGGAGTCCGGTAGGTACAAGCGCTCCAGATTGCCAGCGCTTAAGCCCGACCACACGGGTTTGCCGGTGGCCAGGTGCACTGCGATGCCCGTCTCAATACCTTCACACACTGCCAACTCATCGGTGGCCTCCACCAGCCGGACGGCCGCACCATTGATGCCAGAAGACAGGATCTTCTTGGCGTCAGCAAGGGGTGCCTTCTGTCCATCCTGCAAGTAGGTGCGGTGCAGGCTCACAGCGTGGCCGTCAGGACCCTGGATGCATGCCAGCATGGCGCCGTATTCGGTCACCTTGCGCGACTTGCCTCCTGCGTCCTTTTCGAAGTAGCCCAGCGCCGGATGGAAGCGCAAGGCCTTGGGATAGGTCGCAAGTTGCAGTCCCCTTGTACGCAGGTAGTGGTCTACAGGGTCGCCCACTTTGACCGGCATGGCCTCATCCCAAATGCGCTTGGCCAGGACCTGCATGCGCCCCGCGGACGGCTCTGTGGGAGCGGGTGCTTCAGCCACTTGGGCTGAGCCCACACATCGCTCTACCTCGCGCAAGGCGGTAGCAAAGTCAATTCCTTTGACTGCTTGCAGCAGCTTGAAGCCGCCGCCAGGCCCGCAACTGCGGCAGTAGTAGTTGCCCTCACCAAACTTGTCGGTGTACTGGAAGCGATCGGTTCCGCCACACATGGGACAAGGTAGATTGCAGCGCTTGAGAATGCGAGCGTCTACGTCCAGGCTGCCGAGGATTTCGGTCCAGCGGCCGTGCGCCCGGTCTTTGACCGCATTGATCCGCGAGGCGTATGCCAGGTTGGTCATGGCTTACTCCACCACGGCAATCGTCAAGTCGGTAGCACCATGGCTGCCCACGCGCACCTCAAAGGCCTTCCCCTGGAGCAAGGGGTAGGTTCCCAGTCGCAGTTGCACCAACAAGGCATTGAGCGTCTGGACGGGATCGACCGAGCGCAGGTGGCCAATCAAGGCCGCCAGACTGTCGCGATCGGCATCCAGATCACCTTCTTGGAACTGGTCATTCTCATCCTCGAAGTCCGAGAGCTGACGAACCGATTCGCCAGAAAACTCTTGGGCTGGAATCAACAAGGTGTCACCGTGGACCACGCCCTCTTCAACAATGTCGACTGCTTCATTGCCAACCTGGATGCGCACGCTCTCACACAAGACCACGGGAGCCCAGATCCAACGTCCGTCGAGCTCCGTACGCATGCGCTCGGACACGGGCGTCATGGACAGGGTCTGCTCCTCCGGCCTTTGGACATACGCTTGAATCCAATGGTCGGCGGCCAGACCACCGACATCAAACACAAGGTAACCCTTGGTCTTTGCAAACATCCAGTAGCCCGCATTGGACTCGTCCAGTGGATCGAGTTCGGCCAGGATCGTCTTGCCATCCTCGATGTCCTGGCGCGTAGGAGCCACGTTCACCGTAGTCAGGTAATCGCGGCTTCCCGCCCCTTCCTGGATGGGGTAGCCCGAGATCGACTCGAACAACGAATGCGGTAAGGTATCCACCGTATTGAGCAAGTCCAGGTGCCCCCAGTGCCGCATCGCTGCGTAATAGTCGCTTACGAAGCGTTGGGGCTCCAGATTCAACCGGGCGTCTTTCAGCACCTTGCGCCAGCAGGCCTTGACCTGCGCATAGATGCGATCGTGCTGCTCGTTCTCGTCGATGAGCTTGTCCCGATCCGGTAACCGTGCCTGAAACAGTTGCGGGTTCAAGTGCACCACGTTGATGTCACCATGGACGTAGTAGTAGCCCATTCGCAGGACACAAAAACCTTGCAGGTACACAAAGGTTTGTGAGCTGTACTTGCCATCCTGCGTTCCCGCCAGATGCACGTAACCGATGTCGGTGGGAATGCATCCCAAAGACGGAAGAGCGTGGGGACGCTCCACCGCTGCGCCATTGAAGTCAACCGGCACGGGAAAGCCCCTGCACAAGTCTGGCATGCGCGTTGTGAGGTCTGGTAAGTCCACGCCGTGCAGTTCGATCCGGGTTCCCGCAGATGCGGACGCATTCCCATTGGACACAACCTCAATGACGGCCCTGTCCAAAGCGCTGGCAGTATCGAAGTCCACATGCTGCTGCCCTGAGGTAACCACGCAGCGCGAGGCGGCATAGAGGCACTTCGAAAAGCCCACTCCAAAGGGGTGTTCTCTTTCGCAGGTGCTACTGTCCCAGCCCGACTCGTTGAACGTCAGCAGCTTCTGAAAATCTTCAATGCCCCGGCCATCATCGGTGACCACCAAGCATTGCTTGTCCAGATCGTAGGTGACTGCGATATGGGAAGCGCCCGCCCGCCGGGCGTTTTGCAACAGCTCCGAGATGAGCGTGTAGCGATCGGTGAAGGCAAAGCGCTGGTTGCGCAGAGTGCCCTCTTCGTTGATGCGAACTTGTATTTGCATGCAATTCTCCTTGGGTGTTGGCGCGGATGCCGGGGTTGGCAAAACCGCGCCGGGTTGGTGTTCCTCCGCACTGGAATGGCCGTGGCCAAGGGGTGCGGAGGCCTTCTAGTGGTTGATTTGCGGCATGGGCGCCGCCGGCTGAACTTCGTAGTCGGTGTCCGCTTCAGCCCGTGAGACTGCTGGAGGTCCCCATTGCGCTGTTGCCGCTGCGGCCAGTGCCACTGGAAACGCGCGTTCGGCGCTGGACTCCGAGAACTGCGAGGGCGCTTGCGCTTCCTCCAGCATCTGGGCGTCCTCAAAATCCAGGTGCCCAGCGATGCCATAGGCGATCAGGATGCCAATCAGGCACAGGGCGTCTTTGAATGTGTGCATCAATGCACTCCTTAAAAGGTGGATGGCCACGCAGGGCCATCCGTTGGGAATGGGGTGGTTGTCAGGCGAACAGGTCGTCCTGCACCGACAGCTTTTTGAGCTGTTCGTTGATCCACTGTGGGTTTTTGAGAAGGCGTTCCTCGACCCACTCGGGGTTGTGGATGACGGCCTCCCGAACCCAGTCGGGGTAGCGCTGCAGCGTGGCGATGAGCAAGGCTTTGACGCTGTTCTGAATGCGGTCGCGTACCTCTTGCACGTCAACCAAGCCGCAGTACGCAATGGGAGAGAGCGGGCTGCACCCGACCACGCGCAAGCAGTTCACGAATGAAAAGGGCTGAGAGTCCTTTTCCCGCTCGGTGAAGATCCACCGCAGGGTGTCGAATTTCTCTTCCAGGGGCTTGTCCGGATCGGCCAGGTGACTGACCTCCTGCAACATGCGCCAATGCAGAAAAACAATGTCTTCCTCGCTCCATTCGATAGGACCGTCGTCGAGGTCAGCGAGGGTGTCGCCGTCCCCTTGCTGCGGTACTGTCGGGGTTCGCAGCTGGAATGCAGCGAAGGATGGAAAGAAAGACCCCATGGATGTTGAAGAAACATCCGAGGTGAGGGGACTATGGCTATACACGGTTGCCTCCAAAGGGATGTGAGGGCAACACGCACCAAGCTGGGGGCGAATGCCCCACAGGGTTGGTACAAGCTGGCGCAAGGCCAGCGACTATTGAAATTGAGAAACTATGCGGCTGGCTTGAAAGCGGATCGATCCGCTTGGATCGGTATGCCAGCTACCGATCGGAGAAAGCTTTCGAGGACATGGTGGGCCGCCACGCTGGCTGCGCGCACCCGCTCTTCGAAAACTGACTTCGATGGTGAGGTAGAAGGCCGTGGGCCTCATGGGCCAGCACAGCAGATGCACCCCGAAAGCGTCTATGCGCCGGGTGACACCTCCTCTTGAATTTGAAACTCCAGGTCTTGCCAAATTTGAATGCAGGGCCAGCTGCTGCATGACCCATAAGTTAACGCGCTGCCTGGGCTGGGTCAATAGCAAAACAGTGTGCTTGGTGAGCTAATGCCGATAGGGTGGGCAAATTGTGCCCATTGTGCGTAGTGCGTCGGGTCCTCGGCACGGATGATCCAGCACCATAGGCAATCAACGGAAAAGCGAGCATGCCGGGTATTCAAATCGTGAAGTTGGATGAGGGTGGGGTCAACGCCCGCATCCTTGCCAGAGAAACCAAAGCGGATTTCCGACGGGTGGAGGCTGCCAGCCTCAAGATGCGCTCGCGCTTCACCAGTGCAGAAGGGAAGCGCTTTTTTGTGCGCTACTTCAGCACCTTACAGCTCAACACCCACTTCATATCCGTGATTGCGCGCACCCGCTTGGACCATGACGATGTGGCCAAGGTGGAGGCCGCATTGCGCACGCAGATGGACACCGTCAATGACAATCTCAACAAGGCCATAGACGGGTCGGAAGCCCTGTTCAAGAGCCATGGTGTGACCAGCATTGCCACGTATGACACGCTGCCTCTAGATGTTGAAGTCGGGGTGATGTCGTCAATAGGACGGCGCTATCTGGAGTTGTTAGGTAAATTGGACCAGCTGATGCCGTTGCTGCAGACCTTGGAGATTCACGAGGTCATATCCACTGAAGTCGTCGATACCCAGCGTGCCGTTCTGAAACGGGAAGTGCGCAATCTTTCGAGTGCCGCGCGCAACTACGCTGCCGGTATGCGCAGGCGCATGAATGTCATCGCGACCCGGGACGGATTGGCACCTATTGGTGACCCTGAAGCCGCAGGGCGTGAGACGGAAATGGATACTTTGGAAACCAGCGTGTTGCCTGGCCAGTCCGGACAGGACACCCTTGCCTCGACCGAAGTTGAGCAAGCCACCCTCGGGCGGTAGTAGATAGGTCTTTGAAAGAGGAATGCGCAGGGCCTCTAGTAGGCTGATCCGCATCCGAATCGATTTATCCGCTTCGAAAGCAGCGGCGTTGCAGTCGTTACCTGCCTTGATCAGCACGACACCGTGCATATGGGGAGCTGCACACCATGGTGAGTGGCGCACACCCCAGGACCTTTCACGCCCGCAACACCGAACAAGGTCTGCGTGGTTTTCTATTGCTATTGATTTACTGATACCGCATGACTGGAACGCCTGCGGTGGATTCCTGAGTTCAGCGTTCCTATTGGCATGCGCAATCCTGACCTAGCGCAGCCGTGACAGTGTGGGTCATGTCCTTTGATGGCGTACGCCATGAAGAGGTCACATCATGTCCAAACCCAATCTCTCTGTTTCCAGCGCCCAGGCGCTACCCACTTCTACTGCCAATCCCATACCAGCATTGCCGCATACCGGATTCTTGCGGCAACCGCAGGTTCTTGCCTTTGTTCCCTTCTCTAAATCCACCTTGTGGCGGCGCATCCAGGCCAAAGCGTTTCCGGAGCCGGTGAAGCTCTCGCAGCGCATCACGGTGTGGCGTGCGGAAGACTTGCGCCAATGGATTGGGGAGCAAGGACTATGAGCGCCGTTCAAGCATTTGGAAGTTCTCTAGCCACCACGTTGGGGGCGATACCCACTGGGCTTGAATGGGAACAAGCCGACACCGAAATCCCCCGCACTTGCTGGCAATTTCCAGTGGTGGCTGTACCTGATTGCTATCAGCATGAAGACAATCAGGAGACGCAGTCAACTATGAGGAATACAACGGAGCATCTGGACAACGACAAGCCTGAACCCTTTGATTCGGCGGCGCTGTCCATAGAAATGCTCAAGGCCGTGGTAGACGGTGAAACCTATGAAGAGGTGGCCACGCGCTTCGACAAATCGCGCACCGCGGTAGAGCGGCGCATCAAGACGCTAGCTGCCCATCTGACCAAAGTGGTGGGTGTCCAAGGGCTCAACGAGGAGGGCACCGCTTTTGTGAGACGCCTACGCAATCACAGAAAGGCGATTCTGGCGGCACTGCAAGTATTCGATCCATACATCGCAGCACAGGCGAGAGAGCCGCGCGTCCTTTCCGAGCAGGACATTGAATTGGCAGTGTCGCGTATCAAGCGGCGTAGCAGCCGCCCCTGGCACGACATCGCGCTCTTCTACCTGCTGTTTGCAACAGGGGCGAGACCTCTAGAGATTGCTCGTCTAGAAATTCGTGACTACCTGGATGCTGATGGCGGCATTCGCAGGAAGTCGTTGATGCGCTCTGAGGTCGCGATCAATGGCCGCTCCCGTGCCTTGTACTTTGCAAGTTCCCATCTGGACGAAGCGCTGGCGAACTACCTGCAAGAGCGACTGGCGCAGAACTTGGGTGTGCACCAGGAGGAAACGTTTGGGGGCTTCGATCCTATGAGTCGGCTGTTCTTGTCGGCTACGGGGGAGGGCTTCAAGATCATCCCGTATTTGGAAAAAGGAAAAACGCGCTACTTGTGCCGACCGATCCTGGAAACCTACGACAAACTGTTCCGTTACGCTGAGATCAAGGACGTGTCGGCGCGCTCGTCCCGGCGCACGGTGGCGGCGCGCTTGCATGCACGTGGTGCCGATTTACACCAAATCGGACTGCTCTTGGGCATCAGTGAGCCCAGTGCCGTGCGGGCTTTGCTTCCTAAACCCAAACCGTCCCTGTCTGACTTGGTGGACGAGTTGGTATGACGGGCCAGCAATTCACCATTCTGGGGCAGGTCTGGGATGCCGACGATCCTGGAATTCAGACCATCCTGGCGCGCATTCACGAAACCAACGAGCGGCCCCGCTGCATGTGTGTGCAGGGCGGTGTGGAGATGTACGTCGCACTGCACCGCCAATACATGGTCAAGCGCATGCCGGACACGGGCGCGCAGCACCATCCTTCATGTGTTGCCTTTGAGGCTGCACCCCAGCAGTCGGGACTTGGGGAACTTGTGGGCGAAGCCATCCTGGAGTCAGAGGCTGGCGCAGTCGAGTTGCGCGTGGACTTCCCTTGGACGCGGTCGGTGGGGCGGGGTGTTGCACGATCGGAGTCGCAGGATGTGGCGGAGGTGGCGGTGCCGCGTCGGCGTATGAGCCTGCGGGCCTTGATGCATTTCCTGTTTGAGCGCGCAGGATTCAACCGGTGGAGCCCTGCCATGGAGGGGCGGCGCAACCAGGCCGTCCTCCACAAGTACCTGTTGGAGGCCGCGCAGACCATGGTCGTAAAGGGCATGCCACTTGCCGATCGCCTGTATGTACCTGAGCCTTTCCACGAAGCGGACAAGGCTGCATGTGCGCAGCGCCGTCGGTCCAAATTGGCCGTGCTCCACCCGAAGGAAGGACAAAGCCCTTTGGCGCTGGTCATTGGGGAGTTCAAAGCCAGTGATGAGAGCCCATGGGGACGCCGATTTTGGATCAAGCACATGCCCGACGCACCGCTGTTATTGGCTGAAAAAACATGGGCAAGAATTGCAAAGGCCTATGCGCCATTGTTGGAAGCACGCGATGCCGATGGCGGCCAACGTGTGCGCCTCATGTTGGCCGCATTGATTCGTGAGCGCCGCGAGTTCACCTATGAAATCGACGTTGCCAGCCTCATGCTTACCTCGGAACACTGGATACCCATTGAGGGTGTTTATGAACTCCCTTTGGTGGACGCCTTGGTCCATCAACAAAGACGGTTTATCAAACCATTGCGATACGACGCACGCCATGCAGCCGGATTTGCCAATGCCTTGCTCTTGGATGCGGGGGAGCAGACAGTTCCCTTGCACATCGTCAGCAGCTACCTTGATTCCAAAGAACAGGCCGCCAAAGCAGCCGCCTTGAAAGGCGCAGAAGGTACAGCGTGGGTTTGGCATACGAATCAAAGCATGCCGCCATTCATGCCACGATTTCCAGTCCCCGCCCTTCGCTCTACTGACGCTTCGGGATGAGCTGCAGTGCACTCAAAGGTGTATGCCTTGAATTGGTTCGGATACGATCGGCCAACTATGGCAGATCACAACGTACCGCCTTCGGATGAGCAACCCCCATGGGATGAAATTGCCCGAGGGCTTGCGGAAATGCGTGATGCACTTATGGCGCTTTCGGTGCTTGTCAAAGACCACCGTGCCACCTTGGATTGGCACATTGCAGGCGCGGGGCGACGCTTGACGCAAGATGCCATTGACAGGGCTTCAAGCGGCAGCCATAGCCCCAACGCTTGCCCGGACTGATCGCTGGGCAAGCAGACCGTATCGAACTGAACTTCACTGGGCAATTGCGCTTGTAGTAGCTCGCACGGGGCACGTGGGCATCACATGCGCGCTGACTTTTGACCTGCTCATCTTGGTGGGTTGACGCAGGGCATTTGCGCGAGAGCATGAATCTGCGAAATACATCGCGATTCATGAAGGAGCAAGCCCATGTCAAACGCAGTGGTCCGGGTCAGTGGTGGCGCGGTCATGCCGCCCACCGTGCTGGGGCAAGGTCCAGCACGCATTCCCATCGGCGGAAAAATTCGTGCGGGTATCAAGGCACTCACCGCCAAAGCGGCGGCAGTCCCTGAGGCCGTAGACATTTACGAGCGGGGTCTGGCGGCAGGGGATTCCTTTGTCCAGGTCGAGCAGGCGCTGATGGCAGCTTTGCCGCAGCTCAAGTCCCCCCTGGTGCCCAAGAACGTGCCGTGGTTTACGGTGCGTGAAAAGGACTTTTCTAACCCCGAAGTCGCCCGGCAAATCTTGGAGGCCCATGGCGAAGACCGGGGGGATGGGGTCAAACGCCTTTACCGCTTTCCGGTGGTGTTTCCGTCGGACTATTGGCAAGTGGTCATGCCCCACGAGTTGGCGGCCTGGGGCGCCGCTGAAAAGCGGTATTGGTCCGAGTATTCGCCAGATGGCCGTATTCGGTACTGCAAGCAACACGCTTCGGTCCCGATGGATGACACCGGCAAACGGGTGATTCGCTTGTTTGGGGGGCGCAAGACGGTGCTGCGCGAAGACAACGCGGGCCTGTGTGATCCCGAATCATGCCGCGAGTACCAGTG
>Ga0228700_1000403_pt1 | contig 40412 bp, 38 predicted proteins | sample McNCre317_Aug_MG_FD_178019 | JGI IMG/M metagenome (GOLD analysis project Ga0228700, IMG submission 178019) | Freshwater microbial communities from McNutts Creek, Athens, Georgia, United States - 3-17_Aug_MG | ecosystem: Environmental > Aquatic > Freshwater > Creek | place: USA: Georgia...
CGCAGCTGCCTGAGCGGCATCGGTGATGTTGGTGACTCCGTTGACGTGCAAGGTGCTTGCGGTGGTGACCACAACGAAGAAGCCGATAATGCCGGTAAGCAGTGCGCCGATCCAAACATCCAGACGCAGGTAAGGCATGTCCTTCAAAGTCAGGCGCTTATCCACAACGTAGCTTTGGATGAAGCTAAGGCCCCAAGGAGCCAGTGTGGTACCAAGAGTTGCGGTTGCAATCAGCATCGACTCTTTGGTCAGCGGCATCGAAGGAACCACCGAGCCTTGGAAGGCCTGGCCCCAGTCCGGCTTAGCAAAGAACGCTGCGGCGACGTAGCAGATGAAGACCGCGGCAAGCAGAAGCAGCACTCGCTCCACATTGCGGAAATTGCCGCGAAGAACCAGGAATGACACCGCGATTGCTGCCAATGGAACGCTGACGTAGCGCGAAATTCCAAATAGCTCAGAACCAGCTGCGATACCCGCAAACTCTGCCATGGTGGTGCCGATGTTAGCACCGAGCAGCGCGATGATCGCCAGGGTTGCCGCACGGGCTCCATAGCGCTGACGAATCAGACCGGCAAGGCCCTGGCCGGTTACCACACCAATGCGGGCACCCAGCTGCTGGAACAAAATGAGTGCAATTGTGCTGATGGTCAGCACCCAGAGCAGCTGGTAGCCAAAGCCTGCGCCCAGCTGCGAATAAGTGGTGATGCCGGCTGGGTCGTCATCGGACAGGCCGGCCAGCAGGCCCGGACCAAGCACGCCAAGCAGGGCAACGAAGCGGGCGCGGGTGAAACGGCGGGTCACCTTGGTGACATTGGTGGTCTCGGTGGCAACACCGTTTTGTTTAGCCACTAGTTGCGGCCCTCCTGCCAAGGCCAGTTGCGAGTGGAGCGTTCCGCCACAAGTGCGTCAACCACGTCATCCGACATGATTCGGCCGATTGGGCGGTTTTCCTCATCGACAACCACGAGGGAGCCACCGCGGTTGGCGGTCAGCTTCTCGATAACTTCTTCAAGGTCTGCATCCGGGCCAACGGTTTCCGGCACCGAGTCATTCTTCACGTTGCCCACCAGGGTGCGCGGGTTGGCCTGGAAAAGGTCGATTAGGTGAAGGTCGTCGATTAGGCGGCCGTCCTCGTCAACCACAACAATGCACTGGACGTCGTTGTTGTCCAGTTCCAGCAAAATCTTGCGGGCATCAGCAACGGTGTCTGACTGCTTCAAAAGCACTAGCTCCGAGGTCATGAAACCACCGGCGACGTCGTCGTCATAGGTGAGCAGTTCCTGCAGATCGCGGGCGGTCTCGTCATCCATCGCCTCGAGCATCGCCTCGCGGTCTTCTTCCGGAAGGTCACGCAGTGCGTCTACCGCTTCGTCCGGTTCCATGCGAGCCAGAAGGTCTGCGGCCTGGTCTACCGGGGCGTGGAGTAGGAGGTCTTCCAGGTCGTCCGCATCCATTTCTTCCATGGCATCTGCAGCGACTTCAGGGTCAAGAATCTCAAGCAGAACCTGTCGCTCGTGGCGACCAAGATCCTCAAGCAGGTCCGCTAGTTCTGCCGGGCGCAACTTGGTAAGCGCAGTGTTTTGCTTGCGCAATTTGGTTGGTTCGCCAGGGCGACCGAATGACTGAATGCCTGTCCAATCGATGACCTTGCCCGGGGTTGCGGCTCGTCCGGCGGAACCCGGAAGTACACGACGCAGGAAACTGCGGAAGGAGACATCTACTGCAACCACAAAGTAACTGCGCGCCATTTTGGTCAGGTAAAGGTCTGAAGCGCGAACCACGCGAGCACCATTGACGTCCAGCAGCTGGTGGTCGATCATGTCATCGTTGGCTAGGAATTCGCCGTCGCGACGCTCGTAGTCTCGCAAGTCGATCTTGGTGGAAGAAAGGCTCACACCATCCTTGGTGATGTCTGCGATGTTCTGCACCGGCAGGAAGGAGCGGCGCAGTCCGATGCGAACGATTACGCCGGAAACCTTTGGGTGGTCGCCGGAATCCCATCGAATGACGATGTCTGCGACTCGGCCAACCAGCTTGCCATCCGGGGACTTCACTGGGCGGGTAATCAAACCGCTGGCGCTTACAAGCGTCTGGACAAGGGCCTTGCGCGCTGGGTCGAGGCTAGAAAGTTCACTCGAAACCAGGTTTCGAGGATTTAGCTTGGCGGTGCGGCTGCTGCTGTTGGTAGGCATGCAGTCCTCCTCAGACCTTGCTTTTGGTGGAGACAGGCTGAATATCGCCTATCGGAATTTTACTTTCTATACCTTTGTTTACCTTGGCATTACCTGGTTGCCGGCGGGTTAACGATGAGCAAACCGGCTAGCCGGAACTCTTGCGTTGCCGTCCAGCTTTGAGCTAACCGAGCAGGCTTAGAGCCTTCGTGATGGTTTCTGGTGTGAATACGTTGTCGTGGTCTATACCGGGCAGAACCTCAAGTATCGAACCGACAATCTGTATGTGTAGCCAACGGCTGCATTCCGGCGAGACATTGGCATCAGCATCGCCGGTAAAAAGTACCGTTGGCTTGCTCACTGAGGAAGCCTCAAAGCCCCAGTCGGTGACCATGGAAATCTCGTCGGCGAGCCAACCCTCGGTGCCAACTTGAAATGCCGGGTTGGATTCGGCCCAACCCTCGAACATCGGCAACAGGTTCATGCCCTCCGCGCGAAGGCCGGCCACAAAGCCTCGATCCTCTTCGGGCATCACAGCCAGGGCGTCGAACTCGCGATTAGTAGGAGCAACCGTTCCAAACGTGGCAGCCCCTAGGCATGCGGGCGTAAGTGCAGCATCCGCAAGGGCACGCGGCCCACCGCCAGAGAACCCAAAACTCACAAAGGTCTCGAAGCCGAGTTGGCGCACAACCTCGGCGGTAATCGGTGCATCCGAGGCCATTGAGCCAGGCGCTGTGAAAGTGGAAGCCAGATAGCCGCGACGAACTGGGCAGGCAACCGAATAACTGGCCGAGGCAAAGGCGGCAAGCTCTTGTTCCGTCAGTGTGCGGGGCTTAGGAACGCCATGATGATAAACGGCAAGCTTGGGCCCTTGGGCGGCAAACCAAACTTGGGTGATCTGGCCGGGGGAGGTCTCAATCATGCGAAGTTCCATTGGCTCAGACTATTTGAATCACAAAAAAGCCAGTCGAATTCCTATGAATTTTCACAAACTATTAGAGGCATTCTGATGTTGCGGCTCCGGAAGAAAACCAAGCAAACCCAGTCGGAGTCACAGGAAAGAGATCATCATGAACACCAACAAGTCCTTTGCAGCCGCTGCAGTTGCGGCTGCACTCGTTCTGGGTTCCGGCGTGGTTGCGATGGCAGCGGATACACCAACTCCCAGCCCGACTACCTCGGTAACCTCAACCCCTACCCCTGCTCCAACTAACAGCAAGGGCCTAACCAAGGCACAGCGTCAGGCTCTTCTGGCTAAGTACCGCGCAGACCTTGCCGCCTGGCAGGTTCAGAAGGACGCTTGGACGCAGGCGGCCCAGCCAATCCTGGATGCATACAAGGCCGCTTTGGCAACGGCTAAGGCAACCCGCGATGCGGCACTTGCCAAGTTGCCAGCAATGCCAGTCAAGCCTGCTAACCCTTTCTCGCACAACGACTAGGCGACCAAACGGTTAGGCAAAACAACCGCTAAGCAAAACAAAGTAGGCGGCCCGTCTCAGTACGGGCCGCCTACTTATTTAAGTATCGAGTTTTGGCGCTATAGGCCGTTCTTGGCGCGATAAACCGCAACAAGCGCATTCGCGTGCCCATGACCCATGCCGTGCTCAGTCTTTAGCCAGGCAACTTGCTCCATGTGCTTCTGGTCCTTCACCGCATCTAGCAGCGTCATCCAATGGTCAATCGGCTGGCCGTACTTCTTCTCAATCGAAGGGAAGTAACTTGCTGGGCCTTGCACTTTTTCGGTCATGAGGTAATCCTAGACGCAGCTTTTGCAGGCGCATCCAAGGCGTTTATGCAAGACTTTTTGGCATGACCAATGCAGCCGAAACCTTGCACCTGCTAACCCCAACGCCAACCGATTTCGTGGAGGTTGCGGTGCTTGAACGCGCCGGCTTGGTTGAATCCCGTCACCGAGGAATTGCCGCACTAGTTGGCCCAGACGGCAAGCTGGTAGACCACATGGGTTCGGCAAAGCGCGTGATTTTTCCGCGCAGCGCAGTCAAGCCACTGCAGGCGGTCGCCATGCGCCGAGCTGGTCTCAAATTAACGGGCGAACAGTTGGCAATCTCCCTCGCCAGCCACCATGGCACTGCCGCTCACACCGACTTGGTGCGTCAGGTTCTTGCCGGCGCAGGGCTCACAGAGGATGCGCTCCAATGCCCGGTCGCTTGGCCCTCCAATGCCGCGGCAAGATCCGCAGCCACCGAGGAAACCAGGCTCGCCTTTAACTGCAGCGGGAAGCACGCCGGGTTTTTGGCTACCTGCGTTGCGGCAGGCTGGGACACCGAAACCTACCTGGATGCCGAACACCCACTTCAGGTTTTGATTCGCGAGGTCCTCGAAGAATATTCACAGGAGCCGATCCTGCTTTCAACCGTTGACGGCTGTGGTGCCCCGCTGCACACGATCACAGTCGAAGGTCTGGCACGGGCCTTCGGAAAGTTTGCTTCCGATGAAGTCGGGATTGTCGACGCGATGCTTGCCAGCCCCTGGGCGGTCGGTGACACCAAGAGCCCGGACGCCTTGGTCATGCAACATGGAATGGTAGCCAAACTCGGTGCTGAAGCGGTCTTTGCAATTGGTTTGCGTGATGGCCACGGTGTTGCCGTCAAAATCGCCGATGGCGGCCTTCGTGCTGCGCCACTGGTGGCGCTAAGACTGCTCCAACGCAATGGTTTGCTTGAGGCCTCCACCTACGATCAGCTTGCTGATGAACTCACAGTCAAGAGCATGGGCGGCGCAGTCGAGTTAGGTCGCTTGCGCGCTCTTTAGCTAATTGCTCTGGCAATGAGTTGGCGAATCCTAGATTCGACTTCCGGGGTGAGTTGCGAAATGGCGTATGCCGATGGCCACATGTCGCCGTCATCAAGATGCGCAGAATCGATGAATCCAAGCGTGCAGTATCTGGTTTTGTACTTTATGCCGCTTTGAAAGAAGAACAGGTTTTTGCCTTGCCAGAAAAAGGCCGGCATGCCGTACCAAACCTTTGGGTGTAAATCAGGCGCTACCTCAAGTGCAATGTCGTAAAGTCGACCTGCCCATGCGCGGTTTGGTTCCGCTAACTTTTGAACGCACTCCCAAAACTCGGCTAGATCTTCAGCTGCTGTCTTTTGCTTGGCCATGGCATCTCCTTGAAAATTCAGTCTTCCACTCTTCGGAAGACCTCGCAATCCACCTGCTACATAGTTTCTAGAATGTCATTAGAGGCAAAGGAGCCCCTGATGACCGCAGTGTTTGAAACCAGTATCCAACTGGCTCAAAAACTTGCGGTTTTTTCGTTTAACTCGGCCATCTGCAATGGCGCATTTGGCAACGGTAAGGCTGGCATTTATGGCAGCTATATCAAGGTCGCAAACTAGGCGACGGTAAGACCGCTAGTTAGCCCGCGCATTGGCGCTCAAAGTTGTGCACTAGGTTGCGCAATCAACAATTTCACCGACTGGTGAACAACTGAATACCCCGCTGTCTAGACCGCACAGCTAACTAGCCATCCACTTTCAAAGGCGAAAGAACAACGCATGACTAACACCGTTTCAACCGCAAATATCACCAAGCTGAACCCGCAACTGGAGGGCCTCGATTCCTGGGTTTCCCAGATCGCCGCTCACACCCAACCAGACCAAATTGTCTGGTGCGATGGCTCCGCCGCCGAATACCAGCAGGCAATCGATTCGATGCTTGCAACCGGCACCCTCATTAGGCTCAACCCTGAACTGCGCCCAAACTCCTACCTGGCTCGAACCTCGGCATCTGATGTAGCCCGCGTTGAAGAGCGAACCTTTATCTGTTCCGAGGAGCCAGCCGATGCCGGCCCAACCAACAACTGGATGGCCCCGGAAGCAATGAAGGGGCTGTTGGCCCCACACTTCGAAGGGGCGATGCGCGGGCACACCATGTACGTGATTCCGTTCAGCATGGGTCCGTTGGACTCCCCGCTGGCTCGCTACGGAGTTGAAATCACCGACTCCGCATACGTTGTGGCCAACATGCACATCATGACCCGCGTAGACGCCTCAATATTTGATCGCATTCGCAATGGCGCCGACTGGGTGGCAACCCTGCACTCGGTGGGTGCGCCAAACGACACCAGCGCCTGGCCATGCAATGAAGAAAAATACATCTCGCATTTCCCAGACTCCATGGAAGTCTGGTCCTTTGGATCCGGCTACGGTGGCAATGCGTTGCTTGGTAAGAAGTGCATGTCGCTGAGAATCGGTTCGGTGTTGGCGCGCAACGAAGGCTGGCTCGCCGAGCACATGCTGATCCTGCGCCTGATCTCGCCTGAGGGCAAGAAGTTCCATCTGACCGCTGCGTTCCCATCGGCATGTGGCAAGACCAACCTGGCCATGCTCCAGCCAAGCATCCCGGGTTGGAAGGTCGAGACTTTTGGTGATGACATCGCCTGGATTGGTCTGGCACCGAATGGCAGATTCCGCGCCATAAATCCAGAAAACGGCTTCTTTGGAGTTGCGCCAGGAACCAGCGTAAAGACCAATCCCGTGGCCATGGAACTGGTGCAAAAAGACACTATTTTCACCAACGTTGCGCTAACTGCCGACGGCGACGTTTGGTGGGAGGGAATGAGCAAAGTTGCTCCGCTTGGTCTCACCGGCTGGCAAGGAAACGCCTGGGACCCTTCATCTGGCAAGCCCGCCAGCCACCCGAATGGACGATTCACCTCACCTGCGGCTAACTGCCCAACCATTTCCGAAGACTGGGATGATCCGCACGGTGTCGAACTAGACGCAATCGTCTTTGGTGGTCGACGTGCCAAGGGCGTTCCGCTGGTCACCGAGGCATCCGACTGGCGCCACGGCGTATTCCTCGGTGCAACTATGGCATCGGAGCAAACCGCTGCAGCCGAAGGTCCAGTTGGCAAGGTGCGCCGCGATCCATTCGCAATGCTGCCGTTTGCCGGCTACAACATGGCCGACTACTGGCAGCACTGGCTGGACTTTGGTACCCGTGCCGACCTGCACCTGCCACGAATCTTCCGCGTTAACTGGTTCCTCAAAAACGACGCCGGTCAGTTCATTTGGCCGGGATTTGGCGAGAACGCTCGCGTACTTCGCTGGATCGCCGAACGCCTAGACGGCAACTTGACCGCGGTCAAGACACCAATTGGGAACCTGCCCCAGCTGGCGGACCTCGGCGTGGATGAGTTAAGCCTGGAACCCGGGGCCACCGAGGAACTGCTGGCGTGGAACCCGGTCGATGTTGAAGCCGACCTGCGCTCTATAGAGGAGTACCTGGCCGCCTTTGGTGACCGCACGCCGGCTGCGCTGCTTGCCGAAACCGCCGACCGTCTAGCTGCACTGAAGTAGGGGCCGACATGGAAAATAAGGTAACTTCCGTAAGCCAGGACGTCTGGGACCAGAACCTGGTCATCGCCGAAACTCTGATTCCGATCATCGGTCGCCTCTACCGAACCAACGGAGTTGTGCTGTCCATTCACGGCCGCAGCCTGGTGAATCGCAGCCCAATCGAGCTGGTCAAGGCTCACCGATACGCACGCCATGTTGACGGCCTGCCTTTGGAAATTTCTCGCAGTTTTGCCCTAATTTCGGTGCTCGATTCGCTGGACCTCGGGTCGGCTTCAATCGACGTCGCGCGAATGCTTTCTGGCCTGGGCGATGCCAACCTAGAACCACAGTTGCGAAGCCAACTTGCCGATGTGATTGGCCAGGCCGCAAACGCGCAAAGTTCGGAACGAGATGTGGTGCTGTATGGCTTTGGTCGAATCGGCCGCCTAGTTGCCAGAATCCTGCTTGCTCACTCAGGTGCCAAGGGTGGACTTCGCCTGCGTGCCATCGTGGTTCGCCGTGGTTCCGCAGACGACCTCACCAAGCGCGCTAGTCTGCTTCGTCGAGACTCGGTGCACGGACCATTCGACGGCACAATCACGGTAGATACCGAAACCGAAACCATCCTGGCAAACGGCACTGCTATCCGCGTGATTTACTCCGATGATCCCGCCACAATCGATTACACCGCCTATGGAATCCGCGATGCTCTGATCATCGACAACACCGGCAAGTGGCGCGATGAAGCAGGCCTTGCAAAGCACCTTGAGAGCAAAGGAGCTGCCAAAGTGCTGCTGACAGCTCCCGGCAAAGGCTCGCTTCCGAATGTGGTCTACGGCATTAACCAAGATGCCATTAAGCCCGAACACCGGATCGTGACGGCGGCAAGTTGCACCACTAACGCCATCACACCGGTCTTGAAGGTTTTGGATGACAAATTCGGTGTGGCCCACGGACACGTTGAAACCGTGCACTCGTTCACCAACGACCAAAACTTAATCGACAATTTCCACAAGGGTGAACGTCGTGGTCGTTCGGCAGTTTTGAACATGGTGATCACCGAGACCGGTGCCGCCAGCGCAGTTGCCAAGGCATTGCCGCAGTTTGCCGGCAAGCTAACCGGCAACGCAATTCGAGTCCCGACCCCGGATGTTTCGATGGCTATCCTCAACTTGAACTTCAACCGTGAGGTAAACGCGGAAGAGATCAACAAGGCTTTGCGCGATGCCTCGCTCGGTTCACCACTTCGCAACCAAATCGATTACATCGAATCGCCGGAAGTGGTTTCCACCGACTTCGTTGGTTCAAATCGTGCGGGAATCGTGGACGGTTTAGCAACCAAGGCGGTTGGTTCGCACGGAGTGATTTACATCTGGTACGACAACGAGAACGGGTACTCCCACCAGGTTGTGCGGGTTGCCGAGGCCATGGGCGTTGCCAAGCGCCCAGCCTTTCCGGCCAACGTTCCTATTAGCGCCTAACGACTCGAGCCAGGAAGGCGGCTACCACCAGCAGTGCAACGGGCAGTCCGAACGCCAACTGGATTCCAACAACCTGACCGAGTGCGCCAAGAGCCGGACCTGCGCTAAGCATCGATGCGTAGCAGATCGTGATGATCATGTTGATGCGTGCGGCAGACATGGGGGAGTGGTCGCTCATTGCGTTGATCGCAAGCGGAATGCCATTTGCCATGCCAAGGCCCCAAACGATGAGTGCCAAGTAAGGTAGGTGCAGCTGCTGGTTGAGCGTAAACATTGATACGCCAACTGCGGTTGCAACTGCCGAGACAATCAGTGTTCTTCGTAGACCGATTTTGTCGACGGCAAATCCGCCGAAGATTCGCCCCAGGGTAATGGCAATCCAGAAAAGCCCGAAGGCGGCTGCGGCCTCGGCGTTTGTCATGCCAATGCCTGCAAGCGCGATTGTTACCCAGGTTCCGGCAGATAGTTCCGCCAAACCAAACGCAAATGCCACCGCAGCGACAATCCAGGTGACTGGTTCGGTCCAGACTTTACGCGAGGTGGCTCGGTGTTGGGCCTTTGATTCGGGTCCTTCGATTGTTGCTGCGCGCTTCGGGAAAGTGATGCCAGCCCAGACAGAAGGCAAGGCAACAACTATTGCAACAAGTAAATAGTTGGTGGTTAGGCTGACGCTGCTGGCGCTAAGCAAACTGGCAATGCCGGCGGCAGCCATCATGCCGATACCAAAAATTGAGTGGATTGCGGGCAGCAAACTTCTAGTTGCTTTGCGGTCGACATCGGCGCCTTCAAAGTTTCCGATGAAGTCTGCAACGCCCATGGGCAGGCCCATGAGAACCAGCGTGATGGCGGTAAGCGGCAGGCTGCCTGCGGGGAGGGTGAAACCTAATGTGGCCAGACCAACTGCGGCAAGGGCAAAGCCAACCACTGTGACTCTGCGAGAGCCGAAGCGTTGATTAAGGTAGTTGGCGTTGAGCAGACCCAACAATCCGCCAGCGGGGTAGAGCATCGCCAGCAGACCCATTTGTGCTGTATTTAGGTGCAGCATCTGCTGAACTTCCGGAGCACGCGATTGCCAGGTGCTGAAGAGCATGGCTCGAGTGAAGAAAATTGTGGCCGAAGCAGCAAACAACAACCGAATGCGGGGGTTTTGGGTCACGCTCTCAGGCTACCCTCCCGAAGGTGCTTGCTCCGGCCTAACGCCAGATTTAGGCAAGCAGTTGTTTTGCGGCCATGACAACCGAAAGCGCGATCATCGCAACCGAAGTCAACCTGCCAACTACAACGGTGATGGTTGGTCGTCGGGTGAGCACACGCTTTGAAAGGGTGGCCAGCGCGGTGTAAACAATCACCGCATTCACCAGAAAAATGCAACCCAGCAGTGCCAGCTGAACAGGCAGGGCAAGACCGACACCGGCATGTGCAAATTGGGGCAGCAAAACCAGCAGGAGCATGATCCCGGCCGGGTTGATGCTGGTGATTCCTGCGCCTCTCGCAAAGTTGACAAACCAGGATTGTTCTGCGGTCAGGTTTTCGATTGACAGTGCCTTACCCTTGCCCAGCCCGCGATAGCCGTTCCAGAACAGATAGGCGGAACCCGCCAAAGTCAGGGCCAACATGATGCCGCGGTTGGCAACAACAACCTGGCCAAGACCCACCGAAACCACCGAGATTACGACGCCGTACCCGGCCAACATTCCAGCGATAGAGGGAACGATGAGGCGCCCCTGAGCTCCAACGCCGATTGCATAAGCCCAATCGGCTCCCGGTGTGAGCGTGAGCATGAGTGCCACCGCCCAGAATCCAGCAATCTGACTCGAGTCCATTTCACCGCTCCCTCTGTTTCGCTATCCAACACTCGAAGCCTAGAAACTTTTAGACCAAATGTGCTTGCTAATTTTGGGCAAATCAACGCAATTTGTGGAAGAATCTTGCGTATGGATGCACTTGATAGGGAAATTCTTTCGCAGCTTCAGTTGGACGGCCGCATGAGCCTGACCGATCTTGCATCCAAGGTTGGCCTGACCCTATCTCCGTTGCATCGCAGGGTGCGAGACCTTGAGGAGACCGGCGCCATTCAGGGTTACCGCGCTTTGGTGAATCCGGTCTCGGTGGGTTTGGGATTCGAGGCGATTGTTTTTGTAACCATCGGGCGTACCGACACCGAGACGATCGCACAGTTTGAAGCGGCTGTAAAAGACATACCGAATGTGGTTCAGGCGGAGCGCCTCTTCGGCGACCCGGACTACATGTTGCGAGTGCGCGCCAGTGACCTTGCTGCGTATCAGGCTTTATTCGACGAGAAGCTAGGTGCGCTCCCTGGCGTGCAGCAGATGCGTTCCACGCTGGTGCAAAAGCAGGTGTTGGCTAATCGCGGACTGCCGGTATAGGTGCGATTGCAGCAGAGCCAATCGAGGAATGTTGGTTAGTACTGGCCCTTGACCACGAAGAAGGTTCCGCGGATTTCGCCGGCAAGCTTCGACTTTTGGCGAGCAAACTTGAACTTCTCGGCGAGCTCGTCCGGTACTGGCATATCCATGCACAGTTTGAAACCGACGGCACGCTTGCCGCCCTCGTCCAGACCGTAAAGAACGTTGATGCTTAGGCCGCTCTCGAAGAAGACGTAGGTCCAACGAATGTTGCCATCCGGCACATGAAATTCGGCGGCCTCAAGTGGCTTGGCGGCAATAACGATGTCACGCTCGGTGAGCACCTTGGCAACGTAGTCAACCAAATCTTTGGCCTCGGCTGCAGGCTTAGTTACAAAATCGATGTCGTACTTATTCTTGAAGTAACGTGCCTCGTTGGCGCGCACCCCAGCCAACTGTGCGGCGTAGGGGGAGGACTCCAGTCCATCGGTGGAGACGTTCACAAAATCAATCAGACCGGCCACGGTTCCTCCTCAAAACGGGTGCGCAATAAAGCGAATTGCATCGAGCCTAACTCATGGTCCTTCAGCGGGTGAAACAGCCGGAAATGAGTGCAGCGCCAAATGCCTAGAATTGCCCAATGAGCGATTTGAATCAGGTTGGCGCGAAAGACAACTGGACCTGCTGGTTGTGCGACAAGCCGGTTGACCCCGATGCCTCGGTGAACTCCGACTTAGGTCCTAGCGTGGATAACTACGCGCCGCCCAAAGCAAAAAAGGGCGTATCGGTAGAGCGCCTTGCTCACCGATCCTGTAACACGATGAAGGGCAAGATTGCTCCGGTCGTTCCCTGGCCCACCGAGTTGGTAGCCGGCGACCCTGCGCCGATTTTTGAAGTAGTCGAACGCCTTTCCCGCAAGGGCGGCCGTGAGGTTGTGGCCAACTTCTCCGACCGTTCAGACGCGGAAGCGGCTGCCGACTGGCTTATTGAGCGCGTTGGCAGACTGGCACCTACTGAACGATTTAGCACCCAGGTCAATCCCGGTGGCGGTCAGTTCATGCTGGCTTTGAAGGCCGAGTAACGCAGTGTTCGCTCGTTGGTCTAATCGTTAAAAATTGCCACCGCGCGCGTCCAGCCGGCTGATGCGCCGCGGACCTTGGTGGGGAAACATGCAACTGTGAAACCGGTTGGTGGCAGTTGGTCCAGGTGGCGCATCTTCTCAATTTGGCAGTAGCCAACATCGGCGCCAGCCTTGTGGCCTTCCCAGACGATTGAGGGGTCTCCGGTTTCTTCAAAGTTCTTGCGATTCACTGGAATCGGTAGGTCCCAACCCCAGGCATCGGTGCCAACAACGCGGATGCCCTGATTGGTCAGGTGCAGAGTGGCCTCGCGACCAAAACCAATGCCGGTATCCACGAAATCATCACGACCATAAGCTTCGGCCGCGCAGGTGTAGAACAGCACAATATCTAGTGGCTGCAGCTTGTAGTTGATCTTGGCTAGCGCCTCATCGATGTCGCCTGGCATAACTAGGTGCCCGCTCGGTAGGTGGCTGAGGTCTAGCTTCACTCCTGGGCGGAAAAACCAATCAAGCGGAACCTCATCGATGGTCCAGGCCTTTTCGCCGCCGTTCATCGTGGGGTGGTAGTGCCACGGCGCATCCACGTGGGTGCCGGCGTGAGTGGTAATAGTCACTGTTTCGGCTGCCAAGCCCTGGCCGTCCGGCAACTGGTCCGGAAGGATCCCGTACATGTTGAACATGTCTTTCAACCCGCCGATGTGATCCTTGTATTCGATCTTCGGTCTAAGGAACGGTGGGTCCACTGGGATCACGTCGTCAAGGTGCATTGAGAGGTCTACTAGGCGCATGTTCCGAGTGTAGGAAATTTGCACCGAACAAGCCGATGCGCTTTGGGATACGAGGTATCCAAGCGCGAATAGTCGCTAAGTCGCCGCCGGCGATTTTGCTATTCGTCGTTCTAGAACTTAGCGTCAATCTCCGCGATGAGTGCCTCAACCTTGGTGCGAATCTCGTCACGGATTGGACGAACATCCTCAACGCCCTTGCCGGCTGGGTCGTTAAGGGGCCAGTCCAGGTAGGTCTTGCCAGGGAAGAACGGGCAGGTGTCGCCACAACCCATGGTGATGACGTAATCGGAGTCTTGTACGGCCTCGGTGGTTAGAACCTTTGGGCTGTTGTTGGCGATGTCGATGCCATCTTCGGCCATGGCAGCAACCGCAGATGGGTTTACCTGGTCCTTTGGCTCGGTGCCGGCAGATAGCACCTGCACGCGGTCACCGGCCAGGTGCTGCAGAAAACCCGCGGCCATCTGGGATCGTCCCGCGTTGTGCACGCAAACGAAAAGTACGGTGGCTTTTTTGTCGGACATTGCGGCTCCTTGTGGCGGCGTAAGCGCAGGCCTACGCGGCCTGGTGGGGTCGGTAACCAAATTACTCCACTCGGTTGAACGAGGCGTAAACGGGGAAGCTGCAGCCTGAACAAGCATAATCATTCACTGTTTGAAAAATAACGATTAGGTTGCGAATCCGCCGCACCGCCTTCTGGCTTTGACTTGGCCTCGGATGAATGTTTACACTTCAAATGAATGACTATTCGAAATGCGAATGAACATTCACATAAACCCAACCAGGTACGAAACCCGAGGCGCTAATGAGTTTGTTTGAGCAGGTTCAGGACCCAACTGACTTAAGTCGGATCCGCTCTGTGATTGCTGCATCTGAGAATCCAGGTGCACTCGTACCGCTTGGTATTAGTGTTTTGGAAATCTCCGACGAAGCTGCGCTGCATACCACGCAGCGCCTCACGGAACTTCTGGCAGCGGCAGGCAAAAAGGACGTCGGATCAAAGGTGGTTGTCATTGTGGATGCCACTCCGATTTTCAAGGGACAGATTGACCTCAAGGCTGCGGTCGTTGCTCAACTTTCAGAGCGATTCGAAGTAGTTACCCTCGTTCTCGGCGACGAACACCATCTCTACGCAGACGATGAGGCCCTGGATACGGCAACTGCAGCGGTAGCAGATGCGGACGGTGTTGTTTCGGTTGGTTCCGGCACAATTTCCGACATTGCAAAGGTTGCCACTAATCGTGCCGGGAATTTGCCATATGTAATGGTGCAGACTGCGGCATCCGTGGATGGCTACACCGACAACGTTTCGGTGATTCTGCGCAGTGGTGCAAAGCGCACCATCGACTCCCGCTGGCCAGACGTTGTACTTGCGGACACCGAGACTATTGCTACTGCACCGCTGGAGTTAAATACTTCCGGATTTGGTGAACTGCTTTCTCTCTTTACTGCCCCGGCTGATTGGTGGCTAGCGTCTCGAATCGGCACAGATGCGACATTCCACTCCACACCGCGAGACCTCCTGCTCACCTTCGCCGGTAACCCAGCGGAGTGGGGTGCGGGCATAAGCGAGGGTCGCCGCGAGGCAGTCGAGCAGCTCACCAAGGTCTTGGCCATTCGGGGCATCGGGACCGGCATAGCGGGCACCACTGCTTGCCTCTCGGGCATGGAGCACCTCATCAGCCACATGCTGGACATGTACGCTGCCGCTCACGGACATGAAATAGGCCTACACGGCTCGCAGGTGGGCGTTGCCTCGGTTGTTGGTGCTACCGCTTGGCAGTACCTGCTGGAACAGATACGCGCAGGACGCGCAATGGCCGATCTTGACGGCCAAACCGACCCCGCGATTGAAGGCCGTCTCCTAGCGGTCTTCGTGGAATGCGACCCAAGTGGGTCGCTTGGTGCCGAATGCTATCGAGACTTCGCGAAGAAGCAGGTCTCCTGGCAGGGCACTGCAGAAAACGTGAAGGCATTGGTGAGTGACGCGGATGACCTCACCAATGCCCTCGCAACCATGCTTCCAAACCCGGAGCACCTTGCCCATGGTCTGAAGGTTGCCGGTGCCACCGCCCACTTCACTCAACTTGCACCTTGGGTCACACCGGAAGTTTGGCGCTGGGCAGTTTCCAACTGCTTCTTTATGCGTAATCGAGTGACGGTAGTGGACCTGCTAGACCGCCTCGGTTGGTGGACAGAAACTGACATCGATGAAGTTCTAGCACGTGTTGATGCACTCACAGGAGTCACGGCAAATGTCTGACCTGGTTATCTCGGTTGACTGCTCAACCTCCGGAGTTAAGTGCATCGTTTGGGGTCTGAATGGTACCGAGATCGCAACGGGAGCCACTCCACTTGAACTCAGCGTTCCACATCCTGGGTACGGCGAGCAGGACCCGCGCGACTGGTGGGCCGGTTTCGTCACCGCGATTCACTCGGCGATGTCCTATGTGAACCCGCAACGGGTCAAGGCAATTTCCATTACTCACCAGCGTGAGACCTTTGCTTGCATCGATGACGCAGACCTGCCAATTCGCCCGGCCATGCTCTGGCTGGACGTGCGCGCCGGCGAGCAGGTGGACCAGTTTGGTACCGACCGTGTGCACGTGCTTACTGGCAAACCTGCGAACCCCACACCTGCGTTTTACAAACTGCTTTGGCTCAAGGAAAACGAGCCCGATACCCTTGAGCGCACCGCTATGGTCGTGGATGTCCATGGCTACCTGGCCCACAAGTTGACCGGTGAATGGGCAACCTCGGTAGCGAGCGCCGACCCACTGGGCTTGGTGGATCTTGCCACCGGCGACTACTCCGATGAAATCTTGGCCCAGGTGGGTCTCACGCGCGAGCAACTGCCGGTGTTGGTTCAGCCGGGCAAGCAGCTCGGCGTCATTACCGAAGCTGCTGCTGGCGAACTCGGTTTGCCGGCTGGCCTACCCGTGATTTCGGGTGCCGGAGACGGTCAAGCCGCCGGACTCGGTGCCGGAATCGTGTCCCCCGGTGTTGCCTACCTAAACGTTGGATCTGGTCTAATTTCCGGCAGTTTCAGCCGCGACTACAAGCCCAGCAAGGCCTACCGCGCGATGGCAGGAACGTTACCAGGCACGGTGAATTACGAGCTCTTTGTGGGTGCAGGGACTCTGATGATTTCCTGGTTTGTGAATAGTTTTGGAGACGCCCAAAACCTGCCTGCAGGTGTTTCCCGCGAGCAATATTGGGAGCAACGCGCCAAAGATGTGCCACGTGGAGCCGAAGGGCTTTTTGTGCTTCCGTACTGGAACGGACAGCTGACCCCGTTCTGGGATCACAACGCCAAGGGGGTGATGCTGGGATTCACCGGAGTCCACACTCCATCCCACATCTACCGCGCAATCCTAGAAGGCATCGCATTCGAGTTGCGCGTCTGCCTGGAAGAGGCCGAGCCCCTCTGGCCAGAAACCATCCTCGAATTTATTGCAATGGGCGGCGGCACTCGAAGCCCGCTATGGTGCCAGATCTTCGCTGATGTTCTTCAGCGCCCAATCGTCCTAGCCGGTAGCGATGAGGCTACCGCGCTAGGCGCTGGAATTCTCGCTTCATTCGGAGCTGGTCTTTTTGACTCCGTTGAGGATGCTGCGTCATCGATGACTGGCACGGGAAGACGCTACGAGCCAAACGCGGTTGCGGCCGCCGAATACGACGCACTTTATGCAACCTATCGCCAGGTGTACCCGGCGCTTCGTCCAGTATTTGCGGCAGCCGCGGAGGTGGCACTGTGACCAATAGCACAGTGATTTCCGCCCCAAGTGAATACGGCGTAATGCCGACCGAGTTTTTCGACGCCTACCTGTTTGACCTAGACGGAACCATCTACCTTGGCTCGGAGCTCTTGCCGGGAGCTAAGCGGTTGATTGAGACGCTGCGCGAGCGCGGGTCCAAGACAGTATTCCTGTCTAACAACCCAACCCGGGACCCAGAAATGTACATCGCCAAGCTCACCAAATTGGGCATTCCGGTTCGACGTGAAGAGATCATCAACACTGTGGTGACAACGGTTCTTTGGTTGAAACAAAACCACCCCAATGCGGCGGTGTTCCCGATCGCCGAAGAACCACTCATCAATGCGTTGAAAGATGCCGGAATTCGCATAAGCGATGACCCGACCGAGATTGACATTGTGATTGCCAGCTACGACCGCGGCTTCACGTACGCCAAGTTGCAGACCGCCTTCGATGCCATTTGGCAGCACGGAAGAGCGCAACTCATCACAACCAACCCCGACCGTTACTGCCCTTTCCCAGGCGGTCGGGGCGAACCTGACGCGGCCGGCATTGTGGCTGCGATTGAAGCAACAACCGGAGCTAAATGCATCGCCAATATGGGAAAGCCGGATCGAACGATGATCGACACCGTTCTGCGTGAGATTGGCATCTCGGCCGATCGAACCATCATGGTCGGCGACCGCCTCGAAACAGATGTTCGCATGGCGGTCAATGCCGGAATGGCCAGCGCCTTGGTGCTAACAGGGGACTCCCAGCTGTCCGATGTGGCTGTTTGCGCACCAGAGAATCGCCCCACCTTCATCCTTGAAGCGATCGACTCACTGATTCCCGATTCGCAATAAATAACGATTTGGAAAAACCTGCGGTTTCGGTTTTGCAATACGGCCTTAAACGCAGATAGAATAACTAAACAGATACTGAATACTTATACATCACAACAAACCAGTACGGAAAAGCAGTAAAAGAAAGGAAGCAGCTCTCATGGTCGAACTATCAGATGACTTCATGCTCGAGATGCAGCGCCGCATGTTGCGCATTCGTGCTTTTGACGAGCGCGCCTCGAAGATGGTCAAGCGCGGCCACATTCCTGGAACCGTCCACACCAGCATTGGCCAGGAGGCCCAGGTTGTTGGCGCCACCATGGCTCTCGGTGACCAGGACTACATGACCGGTAACCACCGCAGCCACGGCCACCCGATTGGTAAGGGTTCGCCTCTTGGCCCGCTTATGGCCGAACTTCAGGGCAAGGGCACCGGTGTTTGCCAGGGTAAGGGTGGTTCGCTCCACCTTGCAGACTTCAACGTCGGTTCACTCGGTGAGTCCGGCATCGTTGGCTCTTCGATTCCAATCGCAATGGGTGCGGCGCTTTCCTCGCAGGTTTTGGGACGCGACACAGTAGCTCTTGCATTCTTCGGTGATGGCGCAGCCAACCAGGGTGTGCTTTACGAGTCGATGAACATGTCCGGTGTCTGGAAGCTTCCAGTGATCTTCCTATGCGAAAACAACCAGTACGCACTTTCGACTCCGGCCCACACTGTTACATCGGGTGTAATCGCAGATCGTGCAGCCGGCTTCGGAATTCCAGGGGTGCGTGTTGAGGATGGTCAGGACGTTCTGGCTGTTTACAAGGCTGTCTCCGAGGCAGTGGCTCGTGCCCGTGCCGGTGAGGGACCAACCCTTATTGAGGTTGTTACCTACCGCTATAACGAGCACTCCGAGGGTCTGCGTCTAGGTACCGACTACCGCCCAGCAGATGAGCGCGAGGCCTGGTTGAAGAAGGACCCACTGGTGATGTTCCGCGAGCACCTGATTTCGCTCGGTCACACCGAAGAAGAGATGGACCAGCTTGAGGCAGACGTAATTGCCGAGGTTGATGCCGCCGTCGAGTTCTCCCAGAACAGCCCATGGCCAGACCCTGAGGTTGCTTTCCAAGACCTTTACACCGATTCGGAGTATGCAGCATGACAGTAATGAGTTTCCTGGGTGCCATTGGTGCAGCCCAGAAAGAAGCAATGGACGCCGACGAGCGCGTCATCATCATCGGTGAGGACGTAGAGGCTAACGTCTACGGAACCACCGGTGGTGGCAAGAGCCGCGCGGAGACCGGCGACTTCGTTCAGATGTACGGCCGCAACCGCATCCGCAACACTCCAATTTCGGAGGAGGGCATCGTCGGTGCCGCAGCAGGTGCAGCGATGACCGGCCTACGTCCGCTGGTTGACCTCTCTTACTCCAGCTTCCTCTACATGGCGATGGACCAGCTGGTGAACCAGGTGGCCAAGAACCGCTACATGTTTGGTGGCCAGGCTTCGATGCCGGTGGTGTTCCGTTCGGCAATGTTCTACGGCTTGAACACCGGTGCTCACCACTCGGACCGCCCATACCCAATGTTCATGAATGTTCCTGGTCTGAAGATTATGGTTCCGTCCACCCCAAGCGACGCAAAGGGTTTGCTGCGAACTGCAATCGACATGAACGACCCAGTGCTTTCCTTCGAGGCCTGCATCCTTTGGGGTCTGAAGGAAGAAGTTCAGGACGAAGAATTCTGGATTCCATTTGGTGTCGCTCGCACCCACCGCGAAGGTACAGATGTGACCATTGTTGCTATCTCTAGCTCGGTGCAGGAGTCGCTCGCGGCTGCCGCCGAACTCGAGGCCGAGGGCATCTCGGTCGAAGTTGTCGACCCGCGCACCCTGGTGCCATTGGATAAGGATGCGATCCTCCGCTCGGTTGCAAAGACCGGCCGCCTGGTTGTTGTAGAGCCTGCTCACCGCACCTGTGGTGCAGCCGGCGAGATCAGCGCCATCGTCTCCGAGGAAATCTTTGACTCGCTGCAGGCGCCGATCATCCGCATCACCGCTCCAGACATGCAGATTCCTTTCAGCCCTGCCCTGGAAAAGCAGATGTACCCACAGAAGGCACAGATCATCGATGCAGTGCGCAAGGTGGCCGGTGCTTCCAAGTCCACGGACCGTCTCGTTGTAGCCGGCTAGTTAACAGAAGTTAGGAAAAGAAGAAATGGCACGTGTAGAAGTTTTGCTCCCACAGTGGGGCATGGGCATGAGCGAAGGTTCGATCGTTACCTGGCTCAAGAAGGTTGGCGACCAGGTCAACGAGGACGACGCCCTCGCGGAAGTTGAAGCCGAGAAGGTTGAAGAAATCCTCGAGGCACCAGCCACCGGAACTCTCGTAGAGATCCTCGTAAACGAAGGCGCAACCGTAGAGGTTCGCACCGTCGTAGCAATCATCGAAACCGCATAGGTTTCAAAACCATCATCAAACCACTCACAGTGAAGTGAACAGGAAACAAAAATGGGAATCCTTGACCCTCTAGGCCTCGTAAAGCAGGCTCAGGCAGGCGGCTACGCCGTCGGTGCCTTCAACATGCACAACCCAGAAACCACCCAGGCGTTGATCCGCGCCGCAGAGATCGCAGATGCACCTGTGTTCCTGCAGGTTGGTCGAGCAATCGTCCCTCACATGGGTGTTCGAGAGGCGTACGAGATGACTCGTCGCGAGCTGGACAAGGCTGAGATCGAGGTTCCGATTCACCTGGACCACGGAACCTACGAAGAGGTCTTTGAGGCTATCAAGCTGGGCTTCGACTCCATCATGTTCGATGGCGCTCACCTTCCATTTGAGGAGAACATCCGCGTTACTCGCGAGGTCGTCCGCGTCTGCCACGAGTTTGGCATTCCGGTTGAGGCCGAGCTGGGCAAAATCCCTGATGCCTCCAACAACATCAACTGGGAGGACTACTACACCAAGGTGGAGGAAGCCGAGCGCTTCGTCGCTGAAACTGGTGTTGACCTCCTGGCTATCTCTGCCGGTGTGATGCACGGCGTTACCGGCATTGAGCCACAGCCGCTGGACATCGAGCGCATCAAGAAGATTCGCGATGTAACCGGCATTCCACTGGTTCTCCACGGAGCATCAGGTGTGCCGCTAGACCAGCTTCACGAGGCAATCAAGGCTGGTGTTCACAAACTGAACGCTGATACCGATTTGCGTCATGCATTCCGTGCCGGTTTCGAGGCCAAGTGGGCTGAGGGTGACCGCCAGCTGGAAGACGCAATGGCATTGGGCCGCGAGCGCATGATCGAGGCTACTGTCTCGAAGATGCGTGATTACGGCTGTGCCGGAACCGCTGGCTACGGCACCATCACCTCTAAGGTCGAAGCAGAAGTTTTCGGAGCGTAACTGATGTCGAACGAAGGCACCGTAATTCCTCTGGCAGGTTTGGCTCGCACCGCTGCAAAGCACATGGTGCGCGCCTGGGCGGCCCCGGTCTTCCACCTCACAATCGAGGTTGACATGACCGAGGCAACCAAGGTCAAGTCTGTTGAGTCAACCGCCACTGTCACCGACGCCATCGTGGCTGCGGTAGCCAAGGCGCTGATTGAGGTGCCTGAGGTGAACACTCTCGTTGGCGAAGAGGAGCTGACTCGCTTCGAAGTAGCCAACATCGGAATCGCAGTTGCTAGCCCTAAGGGCTTGGTTGTGCCAGTGGTTCACGAGGCAAACTCCAAGTCTCTGGCCGAACTAGCAGCTGCGCGCACCGACATTGTCACTCGTGCCCGCGAAGGCGCGCTTGGACGCCCAGACATCACCGGTGGAACCTTCACCATTTCCAACCTCGGCATGATGGGCATCACTCGTTTCGATGCGATTCTCAATGTGCCGCAGGCAGCCATCTTGGCTGTTGGTGCAACTAACCAGCGTTATGTCGGCGGTGCCGAAAACGCTCACTGGGCACCGATTGCGGAACTGACCCTCACCTGTGACCACCGTGCCCTCGATGGTGCCACTGGTGCCAAGTTCATCGGTGCGGTAAAGCGCAACCTCGAAGCTCCTCTGCAGGCATAGGAATAGAAATGACTGATCAGGTGGAGAACATCAAGTTTGACGTGGTTGTGCTCGGTGCCGGACCGGGCGGTTATGTTGCTGCCATACGCGCTGCACAACTTGGCAAGTCTGTAGCCATCATTGAACGTGAGTACTGGGGTGGCGTGTGCCTCAACGTTGGCTGCATCCCGGCCAAGGTTCTGCTTCGCAATGCCGAGGTAGCGCAGCTGGTTTCCCGTCACGCTAGCGCCTTTGGTTTGGTCGAGGGGCTGACCGCCGACTTCGCCGCCGCGCATAAGCGCAGCCGTGAGGTTTCGGTTGGTCGCACCAAGGGCGTTCACTACCTGATGAAAAAGAACGGTATCCGCGAATTCCAGGGCACCGGCGCTTTTGAGTCTTCAAAGACCATTTCTGTCACCGATGCATCGGGTGCCGCAGTTGCATCAATCGAATTCGATAACGCCATCATCGCTACCGGTTCGGTCATCCGAAGCCTCCCAGGCGTCGAGCTAGGTGGGCGAGTCACCGGATACGTGGAGCTGATCCTGGCCGAAGAAATGCCAAAGTCGCTAGTCGTAATCGGTGCCGGTCCGATCGGAATCGAGTTCGCCTGCGTGGCCGCCAGCTTCGGCTCTCAGGTCACCGTAGTGGAGTACCAGGACCGCATTCTTCCAATGGAGGATGAGGAAGTCTCGGCCGACCTGGCAAAGTCTTTGAAGAAACTTGGCATCAAACTCGTAACCTCTGCAAGGGTCGAGTCTGCCGCAGATGACGGCTCTACAGCCGTTGTCCGTTACTCGCTGGGGGACGCTAGCGAGTCCATCGAGGCCGAGCACGTGCTGGTTGCTGTTGGCTTTGCACCGCGTCTCGATGGCTACGGTTTGGAAAACACTGGTGTTGAAGTCACGGATCGAGGTGCGATTGCAATCGACGAGCAGATGTGCACCACGGTTGACGGCATCTACGCCATCGGCGATGTGACCGGAAAGTTGGCTCTGGCCCATGTGGCCGAGGCCCAAGGCGTCCTGGCGGCCGAGGCGATAGTTGAGGGTTCCAACCGCAGCTTGGGTGACTACCGAAACATGCCACGCGCGGTTTACTCGACACCGCAGGTTGCAAGCTTCGGTCTCACAGAGGCGCAGGCTCGGGTTGAGCTGGGCGACGTTATCGTATCGAAATTCCCATTCGTTGCTAGCGGAAAGGCCCATGCCTTGGGCGAGACCGCCGGTTTCATCAAGTTGGTCGCCGATGCTGCTAACCGCACCCTGGTCGGTGGCCACATGGTTGGACCGGATGTTTCGGAACTGCTGCCCGAACTCACCCTTGCCGCACAGCAGCGAGTCACCATCGATGACCTAATCCACAACGTACACGCGCATCCAACGCTGAACGAAAGTCTCCAGGAGGCCTTCCACGGCTTGGCTGGGCACATGATCAATCTGTAAGAAGGCTCCAAATGTCAACAACGCTCATCCGAGGTGAGGCAGGGCGGGTTGACCGCGCCCTCAACCCAACGGCCGATCTGACACTGACCACCCGTCTGCTCAACCTGGTTGCAAACAACCATGAAATCGGCAGTGTTGTTCGCGTTTACCGCCCCGCTCCAACTGTTGCCTTCAGTGGCATCGAGCGCCGCATGCCTCGTTTTGGCGAGGCCGTTGGTGAGGCTTTAGCCTTCGGTTTCGAGCCGGTGATTCGCCCAGCTGGTGGACGCATGGTGGCTCTCGATCAACAGTGGTTGGTCATGGACGTCATCACCCCAGAGACAATCAAGAGTGATAGCCGAAACGTTTATCTGAGTGAGGGCAAGAAATTAGTAGACCTCCTCGGTTCTCTCGGTGTCCAGGCTGGCCTTGGTGCGGTGGCAGGCGAATATTGCCCTGGCGACTACAGCATTAATGCCCGCGGTGACGTGAAAATTGTGGGTACCGCTCAGCGCGTGGTTCGCGGCGCGCGCTTGTTTAGCGCCAGCATCCCGATGAGCATTTCCACTGACGTGGGCCAGATGTTTGACCGCGTCAATGCATTACTTGGCCTGGACTGGAACAACCGCACCCTTGGCTCGATTGAAAAGGAGAGCCCTGAGGTTTCTATAGAAGGTCTTGAACAGGCTTTGATCTCGGTTTTCGCACCGGATGCCACCGAAGGCGCCGAGCTAGCCGACCTGTTGGATTACGACAGAAACCTAGCTTTCGTTAACTAAATCGCACTTCACGAAGGAGACTGAAGACATGGCTCACAATGAGTGGAGCGCAGACGCATTTGGCGTCCGCGCGGAGTTCACAAACCTTGAATTAGCTGCTTCCGATGTCCTAATCATCGGCGGCGGAATAAATGGAATCTCCATCATGCGAGACCTCAGCCTTCAGGGCGTGAAGGTCACGCTGGTTGACAAGGGCGACCTAATGAGTGGGGCCTCGGCAGCATCATCTCACATGATTCACGGTGGCATTCGCTACTTGGAGAACGGCGAGTTCCGTCTAGTGCGCGAGTCAGTTCAGGAGCGCAACGACCTGCTGCGAACCGCACCACACGTGGTCAAGCCGCTAAAAACCACGGTGCCAATTTTCTCATTGACCTCCGGATTGTGGCAGGCACCGTTGAAGCTGTTGACGCATGGCAAAGGTAAAGCCAAACGCGCGGAGCGCGGTGCAATCATGATTGCCGCTGGTCTCAGCATCTACGAGTCCTTTAGCCGTGTGAACGGAGTAATGCCGCGCTTCAACTTCGTGGGGCGCAAGCGAGCGGCAGCCACCTTGCCATCACTGCACAAGCAGGTGAGGTACGTGGCCAGCTACTACGATGCCTCGGTTCACGAACCTGAACGTCTAGCCATGGATTTAGTGGCCGATGCCAAAGCCACCGGCAATGCAACTGTTGTTACCTACGCAGCTGCAGTTGGAACCTCCGATGGGGGAGTTTTGCTACAGGACCAGCTGACCGGCGCAACTGTGCGCGCAACCGCAGGCATCGTTATTAACGCCAGCGGCCCGCTAACTGATATCACTAATGAGGCGCTTGGACGTGAGACCCGGTTCATGGGTGGAACCAAGGGTTCGCACATTGTCGTTGACCACCCGCAGCTCTATGCCGAGTTGGCTGGGCGTGAACTGTTCTTCGAGAACTCCGATGGCCGTATCGTTCTCATTTATCCAGTGAAGGGCCGGGTGCTGATTGGTACCACCGATATCTTCGTTGATCCTCGTCAGCCAGTCCGTTGCACCGAGGAAGAAGTGGACTACTTCTTTAACCTGGTGAAGCACATCCTTCCAGGCATCGAACTGAACCGAGAGCAGATCGTCTTCCGCTTCTCAGGTATTCGCCCGCTGCCTCGTCAGGATGTTTCCCAGCCAGGCTTCGTGTCTCGCGACTACCGCATCGATGAATCGGTGCTGCCAAATGGTGACGCAGTGCCATTCCTAAGTGTTGTAGGTGGCAAGTGGACCACGTTCCGCGCCTTGGGTGAACACGTCTCCGGAATTGTTCTGGAGAAGTTGGGCCGAGCTCGAAGTGTTTCGACCCTAGGTCTCCAGATTGGTGGCGGCAAGAACTTCCCGATTACCCTGGCTGAGCGTAAGGCATTCATCGCAAAGAATGCCTCTGGTCTCACCACCGCTCGCATCGAACAGTTGCTCGACCGCTATGGCACCCGGGCCTCCGAGCTAGTCGCCTACTTGGAGGTTAACGGCGACGTCGAATTGGTGACGCTGCCTGAATACAGCCGCCAGGAAATAGCTTTCCTAGCCACTGCCGAGGAAGCGGAGCGACTCGACGACATGTTGCTGCGCCGCACCACCCTTGCCTTTGCCGGTGAGCTCAGTGGTCACCGCGTTGAGGAGATTGCCCAGTCCATGGGTGAGGCCAAGGGCTGGGACGCCGCCCGCATCTCAGCCGAGATCGAGCGTGCATGGGCAATCCTTGCCGATCGTCACGGGGTAGGAACTCCAGAGCTGGTTGGCTAAAAGCCTGATTTAGAGTGGCCGATCCGCCTTGTAGGCGGGTCGGCCATTTTTTAGTTAAGAGCCTGTTTTGGGGTTATCCACTGAAATATGGCCGAAAATTGGCAATTTGGAGCCCGCGAAACTAAACTTTTAGCTGATTTGAAAATCTATTCAGCAGCCTGAAAAATAACGCGCTAATAACAACTTGAGAATTTATTCCAGATGGCGTTGTTTATTCATTTACACTCAGATTGGTTGCTGAGCCCTAGATCGTGTCCCGGTTGGACTGCATGCAACCGCTGAAAATGGCCGATAACTGGAGGTTTCAAATGACATCAAAATACGATGTGCAACCGTTCAAGATTCATTTCACCGATGAGCAACTCGCTGACATGATGAACCGTCTCCGTAACACTCGCTACCCGGATGACTTTGGTAACGAGGACTGGCGTTACGGGTACAACACCGACTACCACCGCAAGTTGGTGGATTACTGGGTGAATGAGTATGACTGGCGCTCGGTTGAGGCGCGCATGAACGAACTCCCACAGTTCAAAGTTGAAATTATGGGTGTTCCAGTTCACTTCGTCCACGTCAAGGGCAAGGGCAAGAACTCGATGCCGCTTCTCCTGCACCACGGCTGGCCTTGGACTTTCTGGGATGTTCGCAAGGTTATCGAACCGTTCACCAACCCCGAAAAATTTGGTGGCGACCCAGAGGATTCCTTCGATGTTGTTCTCATCTCGCTTCCTGGTTATGGATTCTCCTCGCCTCTGACAGAAACTGGTTGGAACTGGTGGCACACCGCAGACCTCGAGAACGCCTTGATGAAGGAAGTTCTCGGCTACGAAAAGTACGCAACTGCCGGCGGCGACTGGGGTGCGCTTATTGCTCAGCAGCACGGACACAAGTACGAGAACGACGTAATCGGCGTCTACACCCACTTCCCAGCTCAGATGAGCCACTATTTGGCAAACCACCCAGACCAACCTGAGGGTGTCGAGTTCGACGTAAAGCTTGGTTTGCCTGCTGAGTCCGAGTACTCGGAGAGCGAGGCGGGCTGGTTTGAGCGCGGCAAGCTATTCGTGGAGAACGAAAGTGGTTACGGCGAGATTCAGCTCACTAAGCCTCAGACCCTTGCGGCTCTCGTTGCAGACTCTCCCGCGGCTCAGCTGGCCTGGATTACCGAGAAGCGTTACTTCTGGGGTCTTGCCGAGCGCGGCCCAGGCAGTGAGAACTTCGAGCGCGTTTGGCCAAAGGAAGACCTAGTAACAACCGCGCTGATCTACTACTTAACCAACACCGGTGGAACCTCGTCCCGCTACTACTGGGAGTGCCGCGGTAATGCGTGGACCCCGAGTCACAACCGATTCCCAGTTGTTGGCGTACCGACTGCAGTGAGCATCTTCCCTGGCGAAATCTACAAGCCACCTATGACTTGGACTAGCCGCTACTTCAACTTGCAGCAGTACCGCGTACACAAAGACGGAGGCCACTTTGCCCCTCTCGAGGTTCCAGACATCTATGTAGACGATGTCCGTACGTTCTTTAGGACTCTGCGCTAAAACCTCCGGTTACCAAACCTTGGTAACGATTAAGCAACAACTGAATAAATCATCAAAGAATGTTTGACTATTCACGTAATGATTAGAACTAGTCAGACAGAGTATTTTCATACAGATGATGAATGACTATTCACCGAATACAAATGTTCCACCCAAACTAAGAAAGAGGAGTCAAAGATGTCTCTCAAGAACATCGCAGCCAAGTCCGGCCGCGTTGTCGCAGGTTTGGCGGCAGTTTCGCTGGTCGCAGCGATCGGTATCGCCTCCACCCCGGCACTCGCAGCTAACAAATCCAAGGCACTGAAGAAGTCGGACCTGGTTATGGTCGCTTCGGTGATCAACACCACCAACCCATACATGGCTGCCAACATCAAGGGTGCCCAGGTTCTGTCGAAGAAGCTGGGAATCCCACTGAAGATTGTTGACTCGCAGGGTTCGTCGCAGACTGAGATCTCGAAGATTCAGGCGATCCTCGCAGGTGGCAAGAAGGTCATCATGTTCGTCAACACTGTAGCGAGCTCGGACACCCCAACCATCGTGAACGCAGTTAAGGCTGCCGGTGGCTTCGTTACCATCTGGTGGAATAAGCCAGACAGCTACGAGCCATGGAACGTTGGAAACAACTTCGTAGCATTCCAGAAGCACTCGGGTGTTGAGTCGGGTAAGTGCACCGCCGACATGTTGGCAAAGTCCATCAACGGCCAGGGCGGCATCATTGCTCTTCCTGGTGTTCAGGACTCCACCACCAGCCAGACCCGCGTTGCCGGTCTTGAGTACCAGCTTGCAAGCAAGTACCCAGGTGTAAAGATTCTTGAGGAACAGCCTTCTGGTTGGGACCCTCAGCTGGCATACACCAACACCAAGGCTCTGATCACCAAGTACGGCAGCCAGATCAAGGGTGTATGGACTGCTGACGACGGCATGCAGGACGGCGCAATCCAGGCCTTCAAGGAAGCCGGAATGCTCGACAAGGTCAAGTTCGTATCTGACGGTCTGTACCCAGAGACCATTGCAAACATGAAGAGCAACCTCGGAAACGGCGCCATCGTGGGCGAAACCTTCCACCGTGGTTGGGCTGCTTCGGCAATCGGTCTGTACACCGCTTACCTCGCAGCTACCGGCAAGATCGACCCAAGCAAGCTCTCGCACGACAAGCGCGACAGCCTGTTCAACATCAGCTGTGTAACCCCACAGAACTACACCCAGTTCACCAAGTACGACAACAACGTATCTGGATGGGTTGACAGCCTGATCAAGAATGGCCCATGGAACACTGCACCATTCCAGCTAGCAGCTGGTGGTCCAGAGAAGCTCCCAACCATTCCAAACAAGTAATACCCCGGTAAGGAAACTTACCAAATCCGTTCTGGCCGCAAGACCAACCGTCTTGCGGCCAGAACGGCCCCCAAAAAACTTCTATTTCGGAGGTCGCGAAATGACAGAAATAAGCACTGAGAGGCCTGTCCTTGGAGGCGGGCTCCTCAAGCCAAAACAGAAGGTGGTTAGGTCCATGGCAAAACGAAGTTTCTTTTCCCGTAATGCCGAGCACTTGGCTCTGCTAGGTGCACTTATTGCACTGAGCGTCGTATTCTCCTTCCTGAACCCGCGTTTTGCATCTGTCGGCAATCTCCAGGCAATCCTCAGTGCAGCCGGCCTGCCCTTGATCATCGGTGTAGGCGCAACCCTCGTAATCCTCATTGGGTCTATCGATCTTTCCGTTGAAGGTGTCATGGGTGCTTCCGGAATGGCATTCGTATTGATGAGTGCAAACAGTCGCGGCACTTCCGACCTCGGCGGCTGGGCTTGGGTAATCGCAGTAGGCGTCGGCGCTGCGCTTGGTCTAACCAGCGGAATCATCTACACCAAGGTGAAGGTGCCGTCCTTTGTTGTCACACTTGGCATGTGGTACGTAGGTCTCGGTATCGCCATCATCCTCTTCGGCACTCAGGCGATCCCAACCCTCACCGACAACCACCTCTCCACCTGGGCTGCGCAGCTCACCTGGGGAATGCCGCACAGCTTCGAGCTCGCTGCGGTTGTAGCGATCCTTGGTGCGGTTGTCCTTCGCTTCACTCGCTTTGGTCGCGTGACTCTGGCTATCGGTTCTAACGAAGAAATCGCCAAGTCGAACGGTCTCGCCGTAACCCGCAACAAGATCGCTGTCTTCGCCATCGCCGGTGCTCTAAGCGGTCTAGCTGGCATCGTTGCAGTTATTCAGCTGGGTATGGGTTCGGCAACTGTTGCCCAGGGGCAGCTATTCATCACCATTCCTGCCGTGGTTATCGGTGGAACCTCGCTCGCTGGTGGTAAGGGTGGCATGTTCGGCACCGCACTCGGTGTTCTGCTGTTGACCACCTTGAACAACGGCCTCATACTCTCAGGCGTTAGTCCAAACTTTCAGTCGGCTGTTTCTGGTGCAATCCTCGTTGTCGCCATCATTGTCACCGCAATTTCAAACCGTGACCGTCTAAGGATCGCAAAATGACAGATACAACTTTGTCTGCAGAAAAAGCAGTTCTCAAACTTCAAAACATCAATAAAACCTTTGGTAACACCAAGGCGCTAATCGATCTATCGTTGACCATTGGCGCCGGTGAAGTTGTTGGCCTCATCGGTGAAAACGGTGCCGGAAAGTCCACCCTGTTGAAGGTGCTTACTGGTATTTATCAGCCAGACACCGGATCCATGGAAGTTAACGGTAAGAAGGTGAAGTTCCGCGGTCCGCGCGATGCCTCGGCATCGGGAATCGGAGTGGTCCACCAGGAGCAGTCGCTTTTCACAAACCTCACCGTTGCCGAGAACATTGCAATGAATGCAGTTGGTACTTCGTCGGTGGCAGCCAAGCTAGGTTTTTACCCTTGGAAGCGCATAAACCAGATCGCGACAGATGCACTCCGGATAATTGGCTCCAATCTGGATCCAAGCACCGTAGTCGGCGACCTCCCTTTCGTTGACCGTCAGATGGTTGAAATTGCTCGTGCGATCAAGGTGGAAACCACCGATGGCGGCACCCCGCTTGTGATCCTTGATGAGCCAACATCGGTTCTGGAGCGAAGCGAGACCGAGGTCCTCGAGCGTGAGATTCTCAAACTCAAGAACTACGGCTCGGTCATCTTTGTGTCGCACCGTTTGGATGAAATCATGCGTGTTTGCGACCGCATCGTGGTTATGCGTCACGGTGAGATCGTGGCCGACCGCCTTTCCGGCGGTGTCACTGAGGCCGAGCTGTTTAGTCTCATGATCGGCCACGAGTCTCGTTCTGAGGCTCGCGACCGCAAGCCTATCGACGAGAGCATGGCTCCAGTAGTGGAGGTCAAGGGTCTGACTGCCAAAGGTAAGTACACCAACGTTTCCTTCGCAGTCCGTCCTGGCCGCCTCACTGCCCTTGTTGGTTCCAGCGGTTCTGGTCGAGAGGAGTTGGCTCGAGCCATCTTCGGTGCCCAGAAATCGGACAGCGGCGAGCTTCACGTGAATGGCAAAGAGGTGTCTAACTGGCGCATCAGCCAGGCGGTAAAGTCCGGTGTTGCCTACGTTTCCGCAGAGCGCAAGGTGGAGGGCATGATTGGCGGATTCTCTGCCGCTGAAAACATCACCGTTACTCACCCTGGCAACTCAGCTACCGGGCCAATCCTGCTGCCATTCCGTCGCAACAAGATTGCAAAGGACTGGTTCCAAAAGCTGGATGTTCGTCCAAACGACCACACCCTTGACCTCGCACGCTTCTCGGGCGGAAACCAGCAGAAGGTGGTTATGGCCAAGTGGCTGAACTCGCCAGAGCTGCGTGTTCTAGTCCTTGACCACCCGCTTCGCGGCCTTGACCCAGGCGCCTCGGAGACCGTCAACGCTGAGATTCGAAAGGCGTGTGCCAAGGGTGCCGGAGTAGTGCTTCTCGCGGACACCCTCGAGGAAGCCTTGGACATGGCTGACGAAATCCTAGTAATGCGTGACGGTGAAGTAACCGCACACTTTGACATGAGCTCCGATGATCCTTCGACGCTCGACCTGCTGGAAAAGATGGTGTAACGCAAATGAGCTCTTCAATCGGAATGAACACGACGACTCTGTCTCTTGGCGAGTCTTCGCTCCAAAAGTTTGGCCGTAAGGCCGGCAAAGCCTGGCAGTCGTTTGGACCGCTGGTTATCTTTGTCCTCCTGTTTGCAATGGTTTGTGGCTACACCCCTACCTTCCTGGGTAACGGTGGTTTCACCATTGTCGCTGCATCGGCAGCACCAATTCTTTTGGTTGCCCTCGGACAGTCAATGGTTCTGAACATCGGTTCGATCGATCTTTCGAATGCAGCAGTAACCTTGCTGGGTGCAATCCTGTTGGCAATGACTCTCCAGCCGCTTGCAGGCGCGGCACCATTCGTGGTGCTTGCGCTGGTGACGCTGTTCGGTGCTGTAAACGGAGCCATCTTTGCCTTCACGCAGGTTCCTTCATTTGCACTGACTCTGGGAACCTTTGGTGTGTTCCAGTCAGCGGCACTTGTGGTCAGTGGCGCAACTACCGTGTACGTGACTGCTAACGGTGACTCCGTTCAGTCGCTTTATTTCAACAACCTGTTTGGTGTGCCATACACCTTCGTTCTTGGTGTTGTAGTTGCCGTGCTGGCATGGTTGTTCCTGCGTTTCACTAAGGCTGGTCGCGGAATGACTGCGATTGGTAAAAACGAAAGTGGCGCAATCTTTTCGGGCATTCGCACCAAGGCCCTAAAGGTTTCGGCTTTTGCAATCTCTGGTTTCATGGCTGGCCTTGCGGGAGTCACGATCATCGCCCAGGCCGGATGCGCATCGCCAACCGGTCTCGGTAGCGACCTCCTGCTGCCAGGCATCACTGCGGCCATCGTCGGTGGCACTTCGATTTCTGGTGGTCAAACCAACCCAGTGAACGTAATCTTCGGTGCGCTGACGGTAGCGTTGGTACCAATTGCTACTGCAGCTCTGGGTATCGAGGCTCAGGCGCAGAGCCTGGTTTACGGTGCTGTGATCATCGTGATTGTTGCACTGACTCTCTCGCGTTCAAAGAACTCAATCGTTAAATAAGGAAACCTAATGTCAATTACTATTTCCCCAGCGGTTAAGACCAAGAAGGTTCTTTCCGCGCTGGAACCACAAGAAGTACTGGGCATCTTCGAGGTGCTTGCAAACATCCCACGCGGTTCGGGCAATGAGTCCCAGGTTGCCGACTGGGTTGTGGCATACGCTCAAGGTCTAGGTCTGGACGCTAAGAAGGACGCGCTTAGCTGCGTCTTGGTCAAGAAGCCTGGTCAGGGTGGACTCGAGAATGCTGCACCTCTGGTGCTGCACGGCCATCTAGATATGGTTTGCGAGAAGGCAGAAGGCGTCGAGTTCGACTTCGTGAAGGACCCAATCCGCCTAGTAGTTGACGGCGATTTTATCACCGCCGATGGCACCTCGCTGGGTGCCGACAACGGCATTGGTGTTAGCTATATCCTTGCACTTCTTGCAGACACTGACACCCCACACCCTCCTCTGGAGGCAGTACTGACCGCTATGGAGGAACAGGGCAAGGCTGGTGCCAATCAGTTTGACACCACCCAACTAAAGGGTCGTCGAATGATCGACTTCAACTGGATCACCGACAAGGAAATCCTGGCCGGTTGCTCGGGCGACGTGACCTTCACTGTTGATGTCCCGGGTGAGTTCGAAGCGACTCCATCGGACCTCACTGCAGCTGTTTCGCTGCAGGTACGTGGTCTCCAGGGTGGTCACTGCGAGTTCGACATTCAGCTCGAACGAGCCAATTCGCTTCAGGTGCTGGCCCGCGCAATCAATGCCGTTTCGGACAAAGCGGACGTTCGTATTTCGCAGCCATACGGTGGTGCTCAGAACAACGCCATTCCAGCGGACGCCGAAGTTGTCATCGCGGCTAAGCCAGGCGATGTTGCCGCTATTCGCTCTGTGGTGGCGGAACTAGATGCCGCCCTAAAGTACGAGTACGGCGTTGCCGACCCAGGTGTTCGTCTGGAAATCATTGATGTTTCAGTTCCTGCCCAGGTCTTCTCTAAGGCTGCCGGTCTTCGTTTTGCCGCGGTAACCCTGCTCATCCCTCACGGTGTTGTGAGCTGGAACCTGCGCGTCCCTGGTCGCGTAGAAACTTCCAACAACCTTGGAACCATTCGCCCAACCAGCGATGGCATCCAACTGATGTCCACCATTACGTCCGCGCTAACCTCACGTAAGCACGAGCTTTACAACCGCGTTCGATCGCTGGTTGGTGCTGTCGGCGGTGGCGTGAGCGTTCAGATGTTTGGTCTCGACGCCCCTGAGTTCCCGTACCGCCCTGACTCTGAGCTGCTGAAGGTGGCTAGCCAGGCATACCGCGATGTCCTAGGCGAAGAGCCGAACGTCGAGGTTTCGCAGTGTTCGCTCGAGCTGGGCATGTTCAGCCGCAAGGTGCCAGTCGCAGATATCATCTCGATTGGAACCGAACTCCACGCCCTTCATTCGCCGGCAGAGAAGGTCAACCACACTTCCGTCAAGAAGGTCTGGCCACTCGTCAAGGAAGTTGTATCCCGCCTCGGTTAGTAATGAGCGCATAAAAAGAACTCCGCCCCAGAATCGGGGCGGAGTTCTTTTTATGCGCTCTGGTTAGTCCTTTTGCGCCAGCAAGAATTCGGCCGTCTCTAGGTCGGTAACCAGCATGTTTACGTAACCGCCGCGAATGGCAGCCAGAGTAGGCAGATGCTTATCAGCGCCACCAGAAACACCAATCCGGCGCTCGGCTTTCTTGAGTTGATCGAGAGTGACACCGATTACAAGTTCGTCCAGTTTGGAAGCAACAAGGTTTCCCTCAGCGTCGAGGAAACGTAAGTCGACCTCGCCGACCGCACCCTTGCTTTCAATCATGTCGAACTGACTCTGGCTGAAGAAGTTACCACCGGCAACGCGCTCCGAACGGAACGCCAAGTTTCCAATACCGATGAGTGCGATATCGAGGTTGTCCATGGCTGCGAGTGTTGCGCGAGCGTGAAGGTCTCCGTCTAGGATTGCGCGTTTTACGTCGGTCGTGGCAACAACACCCGGAACACGCAGGAACATTGGAGTGGCATCAATAAGGTTTGCAAGACGCTCGGTTGCGTTCGTGGCTTCATGCTGGAGGCTTGGCTCACCGATGCCGCCGACAAGTTCCACAACCGCTTGAGCCTTTGCGTGTGGAAACTTGTTGAGTGCGGCAACGAAGCGTCGCATCGAGCGGCTCCAAGAGGTAAAACCGATTACCTTGTCATTGAGTGGCAGAAGCTCGAATACAGTCGCAAGTGCGCGGGCGAGTGTGTCTGCTCGCTGGCCATCGGATTCACCGGAGGCATCAACTAGGTGAACCTGAATCAAGCCGTATTTCTTCTCTAGGGCTTCTTCAAGTTCGGAGTTCAAGCCGATGGGTGGAACAACGACCGTCCGAATGATCTCGGCTTCCTCTGCAGCGGCGAGAAGGCGAGATACACGGGCCTGGGACAAGCCGAGCAGCTGGGCTATTTCCGACTGCACTAGGTGGCGGTTGTGATAAAGGTGTGCGACCTTTGTCATCATGCGCAACTGCTCTAGGTTGTGCGTATCTGGGCTCATCGGTGAACTCCTGCTAGTCGTTGAAAACTTATTCAAGCATACCCTTTCAGGCTGCGAATAAATCGGATGCAGTGTTCGGCGGGTATGATTTTGAGGCAGTTTCTCGGTTCAACTTATTGAGTGAATAGAAAAACGCATTATGATTATTTATAATCAAGTGCGAGTTAGGAACTCCAGTGGCAACAAAAAGTGAGCAGAATCAGTTCGACTTAATCGTCATCGGTGCCGGCATCAACGGCCTTGGCATTCTTAGAGACGCCGCTGAACGCGGACTGCGCGTCGCCCTGGTTGAGCAAGAAGATTTCTGCTACGGCGTGTCCGCTTACTCCGGACGTCTGGTCCACGGTGGCCTTCGCTACCTAGAGCATGGCGACATCCCATTGGTTCGGGAATCACTGCGCGAGCGCGAACTGCTCTTCAAGGTTGCTCCTCACCTGGTTAAGCCAATCCGCATGATCATGCCTTTCTATTCGCGCAACACTCGTCCGGCATGGATGATTCGCCTCGGCATGATCGCATTCGATGTTTTGTCATTCGACAAGACTGTAAAGGCACACCGCATTCTCAGTAAGAAAGCGGTCAAGCAGCGCTTCACTGGAATGGCAGAAACTGGACTGAGCGGTGCCGCCTTGTTCACCGAAGGTCAGGTGGAATACGCCGAGCGTCTTTGCACTGAGCTTGCTGTGGCCGCGGCCGAGGCCGGTGCCGAAATCTTCATTCACTCCAAAGTTACAAACTTCGTAATCGAAAACGGCCGCGTTGTAGGTGTCAAGGCTCGCAAGACCGGTGGCGCCGATTTTGAGCTCCGCGCACCACTCACCGTAAATGCCGGAGGACCGTGGGTTGACTCGGTTCTTCACGGAGAGTCTGACAAAGCGGCTATTGCATCGAAGCGCCTCATCGGTGGTTCTAAGGGTAGCCACATCATCGTGGATCCATTTGAGGGTGCACCAACCGACATCGTTTACTACGAGTCGCAGACAGATGGTCGTTTGGTTCTGGTCATACCTTGGATGGGTCGCTACATGATTGGCACCACCGATCGCCTGTTCGATAAAGAACCAGGTGCGGCCCGTTGCGACATGGACGAGATTGACTACCTGCTGACCGAGGTGAACATCCTCATGCCAGAAGCCAAGCTAACGCTAGATGATGTTCTATACACCTACAGTGGCGTGCGTCCGCTGCCATACGCACCTGGTGTGAAGGAGTGGAAAATTCCGCGCAGCCACATCGTGCTTGACCACGCTTCTACCGGTTACCCTGGCCTGCACTCCATCGTCGGTGGCAAGCTGACCACGTATCGTCAGCTGGCCGAAGACTCGGTTGACCTTGCAGTCAAGCAGTTGGGTAAGGGCCTTAAGAAGCCGGTTTCCAAGCACTCCGCGTTCCCGGGTGCACGAACCCAGAACCTCACAATATTTGCTGCCGAATTCAAATCCAACTCTGGTCTGCCTGCAGACACCACTAATCGCCTGCTGTCGCTATACGGCACCCGCGCCCAGGAAATCGCCGGCCTCGCCAAGGCAAACCAGGCGCTCGCCGAGCGATTCGACCCGGCCTCGCCAGCAATCGCAGCCGAGCTGATTTTTGCAGTGGACTCTGAGTTTGCCGAAACCCTAGCAGACGTGTTTTCGCGCCGCATTCTGCTTGCTTATGAGCCCGGTCACGGCCTCCAGGGCGTCAAGCGCGCAGCCGAGATTTTGGCGGCTCACCTTGGTTGGGATGCCAATCGTCTTGAGGCAGAGATTGCCGGTTACGAGCAGTGGCTGGACCACTTGGCAATCCCAGCGACTGTAACGGCATAGTTAGATACGCGTAGATAGATCTAGCACGAGAGGGCTGGCATGAGCGGAAAGTACATCCTGTCGCTGGATGAAGGTTCGAGCAGCGCTCGCGCGGTCATCATCGATGGAGACGGCAGGATTGTTGCCGATGCCTCACGCACAATTGACCCGATTTTTCCACAGGCCGGATGGGTGGAGCTGAGTCCTGCAGACCTTTGGGATGCACCGAAGGCCTGCATAGAACAGGCCATGAAAACCGCCCACGTTACTGCATCTGACATTGCAGCGGTTGGTGTCACCACCCACCGCGAAACTATCGTGATGTGGGACCGCAAAACCGGTAAGCCAGTGCATAACGCAATCATGTGGATGTCTAAGCAGACAGACGACATCGTACGTGAATGGTCACAGCGTGGCCTTGATGAAGAATTTCGTCGTCGAACCGGTGTCCGCAACGACTCCTATTTTTCAGCAGCCAAAATTGTTTGGCTACTTCGTCATGTGCCTGGTGTTCGTGAGCGCGCCGATCGCGGCGAACTTGCCATCGGAACCCCTGATGTCTGGATGCTTTGGAACCTAACTGGCGGTACCGCCCACCGAGTTGAGGCAAGTGCTGCGTCTCGCACCGCACTCCTAAATATCAACACTGCCCGCTGGGATGAGGAGTTCTGCGGCATCCTTGACATCCCGGTTTCGCTTTTGCCAGAAATCGTGCCAAGTGTTGCCGAGTTCGGTTTTATTGCAAAGAACGTTTTGGTGGGAGATCTCACTCATGATGTCCCAGTGACTGCCATGATGGGCGACCAGCAGGCCGGCTTATTTGGTCAGGCTTGCCTTTCTGAGGGGTCCGCCAAGAACACCTTTGGCACCGCCGGCGTTCTCACCGTCAACGTCGGAGGCTCGCCAAAGGTGATGGACGGCATGTCTTCTTCGGTGGCTTGGGAATTGGGTGGATCAGTTACGTACGAGGCCGAAGGAGTGGTGTTCCACAGCGGCCAAACCGTGCAATGGATGCGTGACAAACTCAAGTTGTTTAGCAGCTCCCACGAAGTCGAAGCATTGGCGGCGAGCGTTGCCGACACTAATGGCGTCTATCTGGTCCCAGCTTTCGCTGGTCTCTGCGACCCCTATTGGGATCGCAACGTTCGTGCTGCCATCATGGGGTTGACTCTTGAATCTAGCGCCGCGCACATTGCTCGTGCCGGCGTCGAATCAATGGCCTACCAAACCCGCGACAACGTGGACAAGCTCATTGCAGGCGGAATCAACATCAAGGTTCTGAAGGTTGACGGTGGCGCCACACAGAACAACTTGCTATGCCAGTTTCAGGCAGACATCCTTGGAATCCCTGTGGAGCGCCCGGTGGGTCTAGAACGCACCATTCTCGGAGTGGCACATCTGGCCGGCGTAGGTATCGGTCTTTGGAATGTAGACGACATAAATGAGCGTTGGATTCTAGACCGCACCTTTGAGCCGGGCATGTCTGCTGACCAGCGCGGCGAGCTCTACGACGGCTGGCAGGCAGCCGTTGCTGCCGCTCGTAGCCTCCCGCCCAAGGTAATTCACGGAAGCTAGAGGCTCTCAACCTGCTCCTTTGGCAAAGGGTGGCGATTTCCCAGTATGCCGATAGTTTCTCCGGATACGGATGCCAAAAGATTTGGCATTTGCGGAATGGGGTAGTGTGCTTCACGGTTGACACTTTGAAGCGGCCCCAATTCTGGGTCTCTGAACACTGGAGAAAATATGAATTCCGAAATTAAGCCTTGGCCAGCGCTCTGGTCCCTACTAATCGGATTCTTCATGATTCTGGTGGACTCCACAATCGTTAACATCGCAAACCCTGCGATCATGCGCCATTTCAATGCCGGTATTAACGAAGTCATCTGGGTTACCAGCGCCTACCTGCTTAGCTACGCGGTGCTGCTGCTTCTCACCGGTCGCCTAGGTGACCGATTCGGTCCGAAAATCCTCTTCCTCGGTGGTTTGGTGGTCTTCACTGCCGCATCGGTTTGGTGTGGTCTCTCGACCAGCATCGGAATGTTGATTGTCGCCCGCGTTGTTCAGGGCATCGGTGGAGCAATGCTCAGCCCGCAGTCGATGGCAATCATCACACGTATATTCCCGCCGGCACAGCGCGGAACCGCCATGGGAATCTGGGGCGCATCCGCCGGTGTAGCCATGCTGGTGGGTCCGCTTGCGGGTGGCCTGTTGGTGGATAGCCTCGGCTGGGAGTGGATCTTCTTCGTCAATGTGCCGGTTGGCATCATCGGCTTCATCCTGGCTATGCGCTTCGTTCCAAACCTTCCAACCCACGAGCACAAATTCGACTGGCTTGGCGTCGTCCTTAGTGCCGGTGGCCTATTCTTGCTGGTATTCGGTATCCAAGAGGGCGAGACCTACGACTGGGGAACCATCACCAACGGCATCACCGTCTGGGAAGTTATCGGAGCCGGTATTGCAGTGATGATCGGCTTCCTGGTTTGGCAGCGATTCAACCGCGCTGAACCACTTGTGCCTTTCGGTTTATTTAGCGACCGCAACTTCTCGATTGCAAACGGTGCTATTTCGTTGATGGGTCTCGTAGTCTCATCCATGGTGATTCCACTGATTTTCTTCACCCAAATCGTGCTTGGCTACACGCCAACAGAGTCGGCCTTGATTCTGCTGCCGATGGCAATCCTTGTGATGCCACTGTCGCCGATTTTCGGCAAGATGATTGGCAAGTACAACCCGAAGTGGTTTGTGTCGATGGGCTTCTTCCTGTTTGCCGTTTCGCTCTATGTCTACACGCTGACTTTCCAGCCGGGTCAGAGCTGGGCTGTGCTCCTGATTCCATCGGCCATCATGGGAATTGCCCAGGCCGCAATCTGGGGACCTCTGGGAACCGTTGCCACCCGTAACCTTCCGCTGCACCAGGCAGGCGCAGGCTCAGGTATTTACAACACCACTCGCCAGATTGGCGCTGTTATTGGTTCGGCGGCAATCTCATCGCTGATTACCGCACGCCTAACGGCCGAGATTCCTGGTTACTCAGCTCTGGCCGCGACCCATGAGGGCAGTGGCGCGTTACCTACACAGATCGCACAGCCGTTCGCAAATGCCATGGCGCAGTCGGTGTGGATGCCGATTGTTGCGGTGGCGCTCGCCGGAGTCGTCAGTTTGTTCATGGAAAAGCCGAAGCCGGTTCACCACTAGGGATTTTCGCTTAATGACACAAATGCTAGATGATGGCCCGTTTTATCACGGCACCAAAGCCGATCTGCATGTGGGCGACTATTTGACGGCCGGCTTTCGATCGAACTATCGGCCGGAAGTGATCATGAATCACGTCTACTTCACTGCATTGCAGGACGGAGCTGGCCTAGCGGCCGAGTTGGCGGCGGGTGAGGGGGAGCCGCGGGTTTATTTGGTTGAACCGCAGGGCGAATTTGAGAATGACCCAAACGTCACCGACAAAAAGTTTCCGGGAAATCCAACCCGTTCGTTTCGCACAAGCGAGCCGCTCAAAGTTGTTGCAGAGGTGCTCGACTGGAAGCGTCTAAGTCCAGAGGTACTTCAGGGTTGGCGCGATCGCATCGCCGCCATCCGGGCCGATGAACGAGCGGAAATCATCAACTAATGGCAAAAGCCTCCTTTTCGTAAGGCGCTTCCCCTGCAACTGAGCTTGCAAGTGCCATGCCTGGAGTGTTGTTTTTGGTTTCCAACTAGTCGACCTCAGTTAACAACTACTAGCTAGAGTT
>Ga0228700_1000404_pt1 | contig 40403 bp, 41 predicted proteins | sample McNCre317_Aug_MG_FD_178019 | JGI IMG/M metagenome (GOLD analysis project Ga0228700, IMG submission 178019) | Freshwater microbial communities from McNutts Creek, Athens, Georgia, United States - 3-17_Aug_MG | ecosystem: Environmental > Aquatic > Freshwater > Creek | place: USA: Georgia...
TCTCACCTCGGGCAAGGTCACGGTGCAGGACTTTCGCGAGCTCGATATCGAAGACCTTCTGGGCCGCGAACCGGTGCCGCCCCGCACCGACCTGCTGGCCCGCGATCTGGCCGGGCAGGTGGTGCTGGTCAGCGGAGCGGGTGGCAGCATCGGCAGCGAGCTGACGCGCCAGATCGTGCTGCAAAGGCCCCGCCAGCTGCTGCTGCTGGACCACAGCGAGTTTGGTCTCTACTCCATTCACCAGGAGCTGCAGGGACTGTGCGCAAATGAATCGCTGGCGGTGGAGCTGGTGCCTTTGCTGGCCAGTGTCACCAACCCCGAGCGCCTGCAGGCGATATTTGAAGAATTCCGGCCCGCCACGGTCTACCATGCCGCCGCCTACAAGCATGTGCCCATGGTCGAAGACAACCCGGGCGAAGGCGTGCGCAACAACGTCTTTGGCACCCTGCACATGGCGCAGGCTGCGGCAGCCAGCGGCGTACACCGCTTTGTGCTCATCAGCACCGACAAGGCGGTGCGCCCCACCAACGTCATGGGCGCCACCAAGCGCATGGCAGAGCTCGTGCTGCAGGCCTATGCCCAGCAGCATCCGTATACCCTGTTTTCCATGGTGCGCTTTGGCAATGTGCTGGGGTCCAGTGGCAGCGTGGTGCCCCTGTTTCGCAAGCAGCTCGCCGCCGGCGGCCCGCTCACCGTAACCGATGCCGAAGTCACACGCTACTTCATGACCATACCCGAGGCGGCCCAGCTGGTGCTGCAGGCCGGTGCCATGGGGCAGGGGGGCGATGTGTTCGTGCTGGACATGGGCCAGCCCATCAAAATCATCGACCTGGCGCGGCGCATGTTGCACTTGTCGGGCCTTAGTGAACGCAGCGCGACCCATCCGCAGGGTGACATCGAGATTGCCATCACCGGCCTGCGTCCCGGCGAAAAGCTCTACGAGGAACTGCTGATCGGCGACAACCCCGAGCCCACCGAACACCCGCGCATCATGAAGGCGCGCGAGCCGCACCTGCCCTGGCGCGATTTGCAAGGCGAGCTCGATGGGTTGCTGGCTGCGGCCCGCCACAACGACGCTGCGGGCATCAAGGCCGTTTTCCTGCGCCACGTGCAAGGCTATCAACCGAGCTAAGGCCTGCGCGCTTGGCGCGAAGCTGCAGCATTGGGGTAGGCCTGGCAACCATGGTGCACAATTTGCTTTTCTTTCTCCCATCTCTGTTAACTGTTTTCTTGCAACCCTTCCCACGGACCCTAGACCATGTCTGACGCTTCCACCCTCGCCCCCGCCGACCAAGCCCAGATCCTCGCCCAGGCGCTGCCCTATATCCGCAAGTTCCACGGCAAGACCATGGTCATCAAGTACGGTGGCAATGCCATGACCGAGCCGGCCCTGCAAAAGGCCTTTGCTGAAGACGTGGTGCTGCTCAAGCTGGTGGGCATCAACCCGGTGGTGGTGCATGGTGGTGGCCCGCAGATTGAGCAGGCCTTGAAGCGCCTGGGCATGAAAGGCGAATTCATCCAGGGCATGCGTGTCACCGACGAACCCACCATGGAAGTGGTGGAGTGGGTGCTGGGCGGCGAGGTGCAGCAGGACATCGTGGGCCTGATCAACCAGGCCGGTGGCAAGGCCGTGGGCCTGACCGGGCGCGATGGCGGCATGATCCGCGCGCAAAAGCTCAAGCTGCAAGACAACGCCGACCCCGCCAAGGTGCACGACATTGGCCAGGTGGGTGACATCGTCCATGTGGACCCCAGCGTGGTGAAGGCCTTGCAGGACGACGCCTTCATCCCCGTCATCAGCCCCATCGGCTTTGGCGAAAACAACGAGTCCTACAACATCAATGCCGACGTGGTGGCAGCCAAATTGGCTACCGTCCTGCAGGCCGAAAAGCTGATGATGCTGACCAACATCAGTGGCGTGCTCGACAAGTCGGGCCAGTTGCTGACCGCCTTGACGGCCCAGCGTATCGACGAGTTGTTTGCCGACGGCACCATCTCGGGCGGCATGCTGCCCAAAATAGCCGGCGCCCTGGATGCAGCCAAGAGCGGAGTCCACTCGGTGCACATCATTGACGGACGCGTGCCCCATGTGCTGCTGCTGGAGATCCTTACCGATCAGGCCTTTGGCACCATGATTTCCTCACACTAAGAAAAGTCCCATGCGTCTGCTCCTGGTCGAAGACGATGTGCTGGTGGCCAGCGGTATCAAGCTGGGGCTTTCCAACGCCGGCTACGCGGTCGATTGGGTGGGCAGTGCCGAGCGGGCGCTGGAGGTATGCCAGAGCGACAGCTTTGACATTGCCGTAATCGACATCGGCCTGCCGGCCATGGATGGGCTCACGCTCACCCAGGCACTGCGTGAGCAGGGCCACACCATGCCCGTGCTCATACTCACTGCCCGTGACGCGCTTCAAGACCGGGTCCAGGGTCTGGACAAGGGTGCCGATGACTACATGGTCAAGCCCTTTGAGCTGCCCGAGCTGCTGGCCCGCCTGCGTGCCCTGCTGCGGCGCTCGCAGGCGGCCACCTCGGCCGTGCTGCGCTTTGGCGCGCTCGAGCTGGACACCGCCTTGCGCCAGGCCACCGTGCTGGTGGCCGCCGATCCGCAAAACCCGGGTGTGCCCGCTACACGCCAGCCGCTGGAACTCGGCCCGCGCGAGTGGACCGTGATGGAATACCTGCTCCTGCAAGCACCCAAGCCTGCCAACAAGGACAAGCTCTTGCAGGCCCTCACCGGCTGGGACAAAGAGATCACGCCCAATGCCGTCGAGGTCTACATCTCGCGCCTGCGCGCCAAGCTGGAGCCCCACGGCATCGCGCTGCGCTCCATCCGCGGCTTTGGCTACCGCCTGGAGCGGCTGGGCCCGGGGTGAGCCCCACCCCGCTGCCCAAGCCGGCAGCCGGCCTGCAGCAGCGCCTGCTGCTGCTCCTGCTGGCGCCATTGCTGCTGCTGGCTGCGCTCAACACCTGGTTTGACTACCAGCTGGCCGATACCAACGCCATCCAGCAAGACCGGCAGTTGCTCACGCTGGTACCCCAGCTGGCTGAATCCATCCAGGCCTATGGGGCCTGGCCGCCGCAAACCCCCACCCTGCACATGGCTCCCGAGATTGCAGAATTCCTGGCAGCACGCCAAGGCCGCTCGGCCTATGCGGTGCTCAATTCCGAGGGCGGGGTGTTGCTGGGCAGCGCCTGGCTGGGCGACTACCCACCCCCCACCTACGAGCCCGAATTCTCCAGCCAGGAATACAACGGCGTGGTCTATCGCATCGTCAGCCAGCGCATCGTCGGCTCGCCCGGTGAGCTCACGGTGCGCCTGGCCGACGGCGCCAGCGTGCGCACCCAGTGGCTGCTGCGCATCTGGTTCAAGGTCGCTTTGCCCAACCTGCTGCTGGGCCTGGGGGCGGGCTTTGGTGTGCACTGGGCGGTGCGCCGCGCGCTGCGCCCCTTGCGTGAACTGCGCGACGCGCTGGAGGGGCGCTCGCCGCGCGACCTCACGCCGCTGGACGCGGCGGGCTCGCCCGACGAAGTGCGCCCGCTGGTGGAGTCGCTCAACCGCCTGTTCGCCTTGGTGAATGCGCAAACCGAAAGCCAGCGCCGCTTTGTGGCCGACGCCGCGCACCAGCTTCGCACGCCCCTGGCGGGTTTGCAGGCGCAAGTGGAGGCCTGGGCCTTGCCCGAGGGCAACACACTCACCCTGCCCGCCGAGCAACTGCACAAGCTGCGCGATGCCACCCGCCGCACCTCGCAGCTGGCCACCCAGCTGCTGGCCCTGTCACGCGCCGACGCACGGGCCGGCCAGCCCGAGCCAACCCAGGCCATTGCGCTCAAGGCCCTGTGCGAGCAGGTGCTGGAAGACTACCTGGATGCTGCCGCTGCCAAGCACATCGACCTGGGGCTGGATGCCAGCGACATCACCGTCATGGGCTACCCCTGGCTGCTGCGTGAGTTGCTGTCCAACCTGGTCGACAACGCGGTGCGCTACACGCCGGCCCATGGCCATGTCACTTTGCGCTGCGGCCTGCGGGCCAGCCTGGGCGGTGCGCCGGCCCAGGCCTATTTGGAGGTCGAGGACGATGGGCCCGGCATCCCTGCAGCCGAGCGCCAGCGCGTGCTGGAGCGCTTCTACCGTCTGCCCGGCACCCAGGGCGATGGCAATGGACTGGGCCTGGCCATTGCCGATGAAATCTCACGGGTGCACCACAGCCAGCTGCAGCTGCAAGGCGCCAGCCAAGGCCGGGGCCTGCGCTGTACGCTGGCGCTGGAGCCTGTGCGAGAATAATTCAAACACACCACGCCACCATGCAGCCCGACCAACCCCTTGCCAGTGACGACCAGGAGGCCACGCCGCCCGACGCACTGCTGGAGGCGTCTGCAACCCGCAAGCGGCCCAAGCCTGGCGAGCGGCGCATCCAGATTCTGCAAGCCCTGGCGGCCATGCTGGAGCGGCCCGCTGCCGAGCGCATCACCACCGCGGCCCTGGCCGCGCAGCTGGATGTCAGTGAGGCCGCGCTCTACCGCCACTTTGCCAGCAAGGCGCAGATGTTCGAGGGCCTCATTGCCTTCATCGAAGAGTCGGTCTTCACCCTGGCCAACCAGATCGTGGAGCGCGAGCAGCCCGCAGGGCCCGGCGCGGGTGCCCGGCAATGCGCCATCATCGTCACCATGCTGATGCAGTTTGCCGAGCGCAACCCCGGCATGGCACGCGTCATGGTGGGCGATGCGCTGGTGTTTGAAAACGAGCGCCTGCAGGCCCGCATGAACCAGTTTTTCGACAAGATCGAGGCCACGCTGCGCCAGTGCCTGCGCGCCACGGCCGACCCAACGGCACCCACCCCCACGGCCGATGCCCAGCTGCGCGCAGCGGTGCTGGCGGCCTTTGTCACCGGCCGCCTGCAGCGCTTCGTGCGCTCGGGTTTCAAGCGCCTTCCCAGCGAGCACATCGACAGCAGCCTGGCCCTCATGCTCGGGTAAACCCGCGGCAGAAATAGAAAAGCCAACCTAGAACCTTGCCACCAGGCGGGGCGCGACCCTATTTGCTGCAAAATAGCACGGTCGTTCTATTTTTAATAAGCACCTACGCAGCCCTACCGACCATGGTCACCCGTTCCAGCCCCACGCCCCGCGCGCTGCAAAAAGGCCAGCAGACCAAGGCCACCATCATCGAGGCGGCGCTCGGCCTGGCCACCCAGATCGGGCTGGAGGGCTTGAGCATTGGCGCTCTGGCCGAGATCACGCAGATGAGCAAGTCGGGCGTGTTTGCGCATTTTGGTTCGCGTGAAGAACTGCAGATTTCCGTCATACGCGAGTACTTCAGCCGCTTCGAGCAGGAGATTTTTTACCCTGCGCTGGAAGCCGAACGCGGCCTGCCGCGCATCCGGGCCCTGTTTGGCAACTGGATGCAGCGGGTGGCTGTGGAAATCCAGTCGGGCTGCATCTTCATCAGCGGCGCCGTGGAGTTTGACGACCGCCCCGGCCCGGTACGCGATGCCCTGGCGCATTCGGTGCAGACCTGGCTGCAGGCCCTGCACCGCGCCATCGTGCAGGCGCAAGAGGCCGGCCAGTTGCGTGCGGGCGAAGACCCGCATCAAATCGCCTTTGAAATCCACGGCCTGATACTGGCGCTGCATTATGAGGCCCGCTTTCTGAAGGCCCGGGGGTCCATAGAACGCGCCAACACCGGCTTTGCCAACATCCTGGCGCGCTACGGCGCGCCGCTGGCCACCCAAGCATAAAAGTAGGAGACCTGCCCATGCCCAGCTACACACCGCCCCTGCGAGACATGCAGTTTGTGATGCACGAGGTGCTCAATGTCATGGACGAGTTGCGCCAGATTCCGCGCCATGCCGACCTGGACGCAGATACGGTCAACGCGGTGCTGAAAGAGGCCGGCAAATTTGCCTCGGAAGTGGTGCAGCCTCTCAACCTGATCGGCGACGCACAAGGCTGCACGCTGGACAACGCCAGCCACGCGGTAACCACGCCACAGGGCTTCAAGCAGGCCTACCGCCAGTACATGGAGGCTGGCTGGGCGGCGCTGGCTTGTGAGACCGACTACGGCGGCCAGGGCCTGCCGCTGGTGCTCAACCAGATGCTGTATGAAATGCTCAACAGCGCCAACCAGGCCTGGACCATGTACCCAGGCCTCACCCATGGCGCCTATGCCGCCTTGCATGCCCATGGCACCGACAGCCAGAAGCAGACCTACCTGCCCAAGATGACCAGCGGCGAGTGGACCGGCAGCATGTGCCTGACCGAGCCGCACTGCGGAACCGATCTGGGGCTGATGCGCACCAAGGCGCAGGACCAGGGTGACGGCAGCTACCGGATCAGCGGCACCAAGATCTTCATCAGCGCCGGTGAGCACGATATGGCCGACAACATCATCCACCTGGTGCTGGCGCGCCTAAGCGACGCGCCTCCTGGCATCAAAGGGGTGAGCCTGTTCATCGTGCCCAAGTTTCTGGTGAATGCCGACGGCTCGCTGGGTGCGCGCAATGACATCTTCTGCGCCGGTCTGGAAGAGAAGATGGGCATCCACGGCAACGCCACCTGCCAGATGGTGCTGGACGGCGCGCTGGGCACCCTGGTGGGCCAGCCCAACAAGGGCATGCAAGCCATGTTCGTGATGATGAATGCCGCGCGCCTGGGCGTGGGAAACCAGTCGCTGGGCTTGACCGAAGTGGCCTACCAGAACGCACTGGCCTATGCCAGGGAGCGCCTGCAGATGCGCGCGCTCTCCGGCACCAAGGCACCGCAACAGGCGGCCGACCCCATCCTGGTGCATCCCGATGTGCGGCGCATGCTGCTCACGGCCAAGGCCTATGCCGAGGGCGGACGGGCCTTGCTCACCTTCTGTTCCATGCTGCTGGAAAAAGAGCACCACCACCCCGATGAAAAAGTGCGCCAGGACAGCGCCGAAATGCTGGCGCTGCTCACGCCCATTGCCAAGGCCTTCATCACCGACAACGGCTGGAGTGCTACCTCGGCCTGCATGCAGGTCTTTGGTGGCCATGGCTATATTCGCCAGAACGGCGTGGAGCAGTTGGTGCGCGATGCCCGCATCAACATGATTTACGAGGGCACCAACACCATCCAGGCGCTGGACCTGCTGGGGCGCAAGGTGCTGTCCAACAACGGCGCCACCCTGAAGAAGCTGGGCAAGATGATCGCCCGCCTGGTGGAAGAAGAGGGTGTGAACGAGAAGATGGCCGAGTTCATCACCCCCATAGCCATCCTAGGCGACCAGATGACGAAGTTCACCACCGAGATCGGCTTCAAGGCCTTTCAGAACCCCGACGAAATGGGGGCCGCCGCAGTGGACTACCTGCGTGTGGCGGGCCACCTGGTGTTCGGCTATTTCTGGGCCCGCATGGCCCAGGTGGCGCTGCGCGAAATAGGCGCTGGCAATACCGACACCTTCTACCTGGCCAAGCTGCAGACCGCGCGCTTCTACTTTGCCAAGCTGTTCCCCGAGACGGCCACCGCCATGCGCAGCGCGCGCACCGGTGCGCGCGTGCTCATGGACACCGATGCCGTGTTTGCCTAAGCCGTCCCACCCTGCAGGTGGTGGCGCGAACCCTTTCATGCTGGCATGCCAGCCAATCGACAAGGAGATGTGAGTGAAAAGATTTCAAGTACGCAAAGTCGCGGTCCTGGGCGCCGGCGTCATGGGCGCGCAGATTGCGGCCCACCTGGTCAACGTCAAGGTGCCCGTGGTGCTGTTCGATCTGCCCGATCCCAAGGCCGCACCGGGTGGCAACAAGAACGGCATCGTCCTGCGGGCCGTGGAAGCCCTGAAGAAGCAAAAGCCCGCACCGCTGGGTGTGAATGAAGACGCGGTGCTGATCCAGGCCGCCAACTACGAAGAGCATCTGGAGGTGCTGCGCGGCTGCGACCTCATCATCGAGGCCATTGCCGAGCGCATGGACTGGAAGCTGGGCCTCTACCAAAAAATTGCGCCCTATGTCGCCCCGCACGCCATCGTGGCGTCCAACACCTCGGGCCTGTCCATCACGCAGCTCAGCCAGGCCCTGCCCGAGGAGGTGAAGCCGCGCTTTTGCGGCATCCATTTCTTCAATCCGCCGCGCTACATGGCCTTGGTGGAGCTGATCAACACACCCACCACCCAGCCTGAAATATTGGATGCACTGGAAACCTTTGTCACCCGCGGCCTGGGCAAGGGCGTGGTGCGTGCCAAGGATTCGCCCAACTTCATTGCCAACCGCGTGGGCATTGCCGGCATGCTCTCCACCATGCTGGAGGTGCAGAACTTCGGCCTTGGTTACGACGTGGTGGATGACCTCACCGGCAAGAAGCTGGGCCGTGCCAGCTCGGGCACCTTCCGCACCGCCGATGTGGTGGGGCTGGACACCATGGCCCATGTTATCAAGACCTTGCAGGACACGCTCAGCCTGGAGAGCGACCCTTTCTACGCCAGTTTTGCCACGCCCGAAGTGCTCAAGACTTTGCTGGAAATGGGCCACCTAGGCCAGAAGACCAAGGCAGGCTTCTTCAAGAAGCAGGGCCGCGACATCCTGCGCTTCGACCCCGCCTCCAAGGACTACGTACCGGCTGGCGAAAAGGCCGACGAGGTCTACGCCCGCATGCTCAAGAAACCGGCGGCCGAGCGTCTGCAACTGCTGCGCAATGCAGAGGGGGCGCAGGGCCGCTTTCTGTGGGCCATTCTGCGCAACAGTTTTCACTATGCCGCCATCCACCTGGGCACTATTGCCGACAACGCTCGCGACCTGGACCTGTGCATGCGCTGGGGCTTTGGCATGCAGCAAGGCCCCTTTGAGCTCTGGCAGGAAGCCGGCTGGCTCCAGGTGGCGCAGATGGTGCAGGAAGACATCGACGCAGGCCGCGCCCTGTGCCGCGCACCCCTGCCGAACTGGGTGTTCCAGGGGCCTGTGGCCGATGCCGGTGGCGTGCACACGCCCCAAGGCAGCTGGAACCCCACCAGCGGCCAGTTCGTGCCGGTACGCAAGCTGCCCGTCTATGAGCGCCAGCACTTCCCAGAGAGCGTGCTGGGTGCGCAGGCACCTTCGGCCAAGACCGCTGGCAGCACGGTGCATGAGGACGAACACATCCGCCTGTGGACGCTGGGTGCGCCAGGCTCGGCCGATGCCGACCTGCTGATCGCCAGCATCAAGACCAAGATGCATGCCATCGGTCCGGGCGTGGTCGAGGGCCTCTTGCGGGCCCAGGCACTGGCCGAGCAGAACTACCAGGGCCTGGTGATCTGGTCCCCCGATGATGTGTTCTCGGCCGGCGCCGACCTGCAGGCCATGTTGCCGGCCTTCATGCAGGGCGGCGTCAAAGCCATTCAGGGGGCTGAGGCACAGATGCAGCAGCTCATGCTCCAGCTGCGCTACTCCAATGTACCGGTGGTCAGCGCCATGCGTGGCTTGGCCCTGGGTGGAGGTTGCGAACTGGCGGTCCACAGCAGCAGGCGCGTGGCGGCCATGGAGAGCTATATCGGCCTGGTGGAAGTGGGCGTGGGCCTGGTGCCCGGTGCCGGCGGCCTGACCTACATTGCCCGTCGCGCAGGCGAGAACGCGGCGCTGTCCACCGGCAAGGACTTGCTGCCCTTCCTGACCGAGGGCTTCACCGCTGCAGCCATGGCCAAGGTGGGTACCAGTGCGCTGGAGTCGCGCAAGCTGGGCTACCTGCTGGACAGCGATGTGGTGGTGCCGCACAAGGACGAACTGCTGTTCGTGGCCATGAACGAGGCCCGTGCCATGGCGGCCTCGGGCTACCGTGCGCCGCACAGGCGCCAGTTTGCGGTGGCAGGGCGCAGCGGGCTGGCCACCATCAAGGGCTCGGTGGTGAATATGCGCGATGGGGGCTTCATCAGCGCCCATGACTTTCACATTGCCAGCCTGATCGCCGAAGTGCTGTGCGGCGGCGATGTGGACGCCGGCAGCCTGGTCAGCGAGGAATACCTCATGGCGCTGGAGCGCCGTGCCTTCGGCACCCTGCTGGCCCACCCGAAGACGCAGGAACGGATCATGGGAATGATGTCTACCGGCAAGCCGGTGAGGAACTGAGAATGAAGCAAGTACAAGACGCATTTATTGTGGCCGCCACACGCAGCCCCATCGGTCGCTCGCACCGCGGCTTCTTTCGCAACACCCGGCCCGACGACCTGCTGGTCCAGGTGCTGCAGGCCGCACTGGCCCAGGTGCCCTCGCTGGACCCCGAGGCCATTGAAGACCTAGTCTGCGGCTGTGCCATGCCCGAGGGGCAGCAGGGCCTGAACGTTGCGCGTGTGGCTGCGGTGCTGGCAGGCTTGCCAACGCGGGTGGGCGGCATCACCGTCAACCGCTTCTGTGCCTCGGGCCTGTCGGCCATCCAGATTGCGGCCGACCGCATCCGCGTGGGCGAGGCCGATGTGATGATGGCCGCCGGCGTGGAAAGCATGAGCATGGTGCCCATGACCGGCAACGCGCCCTCTTTCTCTCCCCTGATGTTTGCGCGCGACGAGAACATCGGCATTGCCTACGGCATGGGGCTGACGGCCGAGAAGGTGGCATCGCAGTGGAAGGTCTCGCGCGAGCAGCAGGACGCCTTTGCCCTGGCCTCGCACACCAAGGCCCTGGCGGCGCAGGCGCGCGGCGACTTCAGCGCCGAGATCAGCCCCATGGAAGTGGTGGAGCGCAGCCCCGCGCTGGACAGCGGTGAGGTGGTGGAAAAGCGCCGCACCGTGACGCAAGACGAAGGCCCGCGCCCCGACACCTCGCTGGAAGGCCTGGCCAAGCTCAAGACCGTGTTTGCCGCGCGCGGCTCGGTGACGGCAGGCAACAGCTCACAGACCTCGGATGGCGCCGGTGCCCTGGTCCTGGCCAGCGAGAAGGCCGTGCAGCAGTTTGGCCTCAAGCCCCTGGCACGCTTTGTGTCCTTTGCGTCCAAGGGCGTGCCGCCGCACATCATGGGCATCGGCCCGGTGGAGGCCATACCCGCAGCCCTGCGCTATGCCGGGCTGCAGCAGGACGACATCGACTGGTTCGAACTGAACGAGGCCTTTGCCGCGCAGTCCCTGGCTGTCATCCACAGCCTGGGCCTCAACCCCGAGAAGGTTAATCCGATGGGCGGCGCCATTGCCCTGGGCCATCCCCTGGGAGCCACCGGCGCCATGCGCGCGGCCACCGCCATCCACGCCTTGCACCGCCAGCAACTGCGCTACAGCATGGTCACCATGTGCGTGGGCATGGGGCAGGGCGCTGCCGGTATATTCGAGCGGGTTTGAGTAACCCGCATTTTTGACGAGCCACCATGCAAGACGTATTGATCGACACCAGCGACGGCATCACCACCATCACCCTGAACCGGGTGGCCAAGAAGAACGCCTTCACCCAGGCCATGTACAGCGCCTGTGCCGATGCGCTGGACGCCGCCGCAGCTGACGCCGCTGTGCGTACCGTCGTATTCCAGGGCGATGCCACGGTGTTCAGCGCCGGCAACGACCTGGCTGATTTCCTCAATACCGAAACCCCCGGGCTGTCGGCCCCGGTGTTGCGCTTTCTGCGTACCCTGGCCGCCTTTCCCAAGCCGGTGCTGGCAGCCGTATGCGGGCCGGCGGTCGGCATAGGCACCACCATGCTGCTGCATTGCGACCTGGTCTATGCGGGTGACAACGCAGCTTTCTCCATGCCCTTTGTGAACCTGGGCGTCTGCCCCGAGGCGGCTTCCAGCCTGCTGGTCCCCCAGATGCTGGGCTACCACCGTGCAGCCGAGGCACTGCTGCTGGGCGAGCCCTTCATGGCCGAGGCCGCGCTGGAGGTGGGCCTGGTCAACCGCATCGTGCCGCCGACCGAGGCCAATGCCGTGGCCCAGGCCCAGGCGCGCAAGCTGGCGGCCAAGCCGCTGGCGGCCCTGGTGGAAACCAAGCGCCTGATGAAGAAAGGGCAGCTGGCCCAGGTGCTGGCCGTCATCGACGAGGAAGCCCAGATCTTTGGCCGCATGATGGGTGAGCCCGCCGCGCGCGAAGCCTTTGGTGCCTTCCTGGAAAAGCGCAAGCCAGATTTTTCGCGCCTCTAAGGGGGCTTGCTGCCAGGGACCAGACACGCCTCCGTCAGCCGGTGTTGGCGGGGCCCGGTGTGCGCCACCTAGAATCCAGGCCATGGAAGCCCTGCTCTTTTCAACGGGTGTAGTCGCCCTGGCCGAGATTGGTGACAAGACCCAGTTGCTGGCCTTTATCCTGGCCGCACGTTTCAAGAAACCCCTGCCCATCATCGCCGGCATCTTCTGCGCCACCGTGGTCAATCACGGCCTGGCCGGTGCACTGGGCGCCTGGATCACCGCCCTGGTTTCGCCCGACACCCTGCGCTGGGTGCTGGGCCTGTCCTTTCTGGGCATGGCCGCCTGGACCCTGGTGCCCGACAAGATCGAGGAAGAAGAGACCCGCATAGCAAGCCAGTTCGGTGTCTTTGGCGCCACGCTGGTGACATTCTTTCTGGCCGAGATGGGTGACAAGACCCAAATCGCCACCGTAGCCCTGGCCGCCAAGTACAGCAACCCGCTGTGGGTGGTGGTGGGCACCACGCTGGGCATGCTGATTGCCGATGTGCCGGCGGTCTTTGTGGGCGAGCGCTTTGCCGCGCGCATCCCGCTCAAGCTGGTGCACAGTGTGGCCGCGGCCATGTTTGCCGTGATGGGCGTGCTGGCGCTGCTCAATGTGGGCCATATGCTTTGAGCAGCCGCCAGCGCTACCTAGTCTTGCAGGTTCGCCTTGCCGCGGTTGGCCTTGATGCCCGCACGCTGGCTCTTTCCCTCCAGGCGACGCTTGACCGATGCACGGGTAGGTTTTGTGGCACGGCGCACCCGCGGCGCAGTGGCCACGCTGTTGACCAGGTCATGCAGGCGTAGCAAGGCGTCCAGCCGGTTCAGGTCTTGTGTGCGGTGCTGCTGGGCCTTGATGACCAGCACGCCGTCTTGCGTGATACGGCTGTCGCGCAGGGCCAGCAGGCGCTCCTTCACCTCTGCGGGCAAGCTGGAGGCGGGGATGTCAAAGCGCAGATGGATGGCACTGGAAACCTTGTTGACGTTTTGTCCGCCGGCACCCTGCGCCCGTATCGCAGAGATCTCGACTTCGTCCTCATGGATGTGCAGCTTGGCTGTCATACTTGGCGCTATTTTCAACCACTGTGAAGGTGCACCATGGCCAAAGGTCAGCAACGATCCAACAAGGAAGCCAAGAAGCCCAAGAAGGACACCTCGCCGCCCAAGCCCTCCAGCGGTGGTGGCGAGCCGGTGCGTGCCACCATCACAACCTATGTTGCACCCCGCGGGAAGATGAAAGACAAGTGAGCGCACAGCCCAAACACTTCACGTTCGAGCCCGAGTTCATCCAGGCCCTGGCCCATATTTTTGAGGAAGACATCGTCTTCAACCGCACCCTGGGTCTGAAGGTCGACACCATCACGCCTACCGAAGTCCGCGGCAGTCTGCCCATGCGCCAGGCGCTCATCGGGCATCCGGCCTACAACCGACTGCACGGCGGCGTGATCAGCGCCGCGCTCGATGCCTTGGGCGGCATGGCGGTGCTGGCAGCCATCGGCGCTCGCCACATGGATGAACCCATCAGCGCGCGCCTGGCGCGTTTCGCCAAGCTGGGAACCATCGACCTGCGCATTGACTACCTGCGCCCCGCCATCGGTGAGCGCTTTGGCATGCGTGCTGAAGTCATGCGCCTGGGCTCCAGGGTGGCGTCCACCCGCATGGAGTTTCTGGGGGCCGATGGCAAGCTGCTGTGCACCGGGGCTGCCGCCTACATCATTGCTTGACATGCGGCGCCGATAATGGGTGCATGAGCAAACCAGACTTCCAGCGTATCAAGCGCTTTGTGCTGCGCATTGAATTTGTGCCTTATGTGGTGTTTACCGTCATTGGTGTGGCCGTGCTGTATGTGCTGGGTGGCATTGCCCTCACGGCCTTCCGCAATGGCAGCCTGATACCGCCGCCCACCCAGCTGAAGCGCTACGACTGCAACGCCGTGGGCAGCACCTTCTCCCTTTACTACCTGCACGGCACCGACCGGGTGCAAATCAAGACGGTCAATGGCCTGCTTGACGGCAAGGTGCAGAACAACCGTTTTGACTGGCAGGGCTTTGGTGATGACCGCAGCCTGCTGGGCTTCGCGCCGCCATCGGAGATCGTCTTTGATGACGGCAAGAGCCTGCGTGTCTCGGGGCCGGATCTAAAAGACGTGGTCTGCGTCAACACCGTGCCTGCAGGCAGCCAGCGCCGCGCCATTGCGCCCTAAGCCATGGAGCACAAGGAATACAAACCCCGCTTCGGCCGCCTGCTGGCGGTATGCAGTCTGGCCGTTGCCTTTTGCGGCCTGCTGGTGTGGTTCGCCAGCACCTATCTGCGTGACTGCTGTGGGCCCTGAAGTGCGCGCGCCTTTCAAGGCATACAGGCGCATGGTGGGCGTGCTGGGGCTGGGCTTGATGATCCTGACCTTGAGCGCCTGCTTTGAGCCCGCCAAGGACACGCATCCCGAGCAGGTGCTGACCAAGCGGCGTGCGCTGTTCAAGCAATACACCCGTATGCTGGAGCCCATCGGCCTGGTGGCCAGTGGTCGCCGGGACTACCAGCCCCAGGAGTTCCTGGGCTGGGTGCAAGACCTGGACAAGCTCTCCGGCAAGCCCTGGGTCTACTTTCCTGCCGATGGCAACTACCCGCCCACCCATGCACGGCCCAGCGTCTGGAGCCAGCCTGATGCCTTCCGGGCTGCACAACAGAACTACCAGGACAGCGTCCATGCCCTGTTGCTGGCCGCGCAGACCGGCAGGTTGGATGCGGTGCAGCCAGCGGTAGAGGGTGTCACCCGTAGCTGCAAGGCATGCCACCGCGACTTCCGCTACGACTGAAGGCGGGTCTTGCCCGGCACGGGCCGGCTTGCGCGCCGCGTGACGCCGCGCGCAGAGCGCACTTGCATTCGGCCGGGTGAGGCCCACCTGTTGCAAGACCATGCAAAGTTCGACCCTGGCTTTCTACTCGTTCGTCGCCCTGGGGCTTTGCCTGGTGGCCTGGCTCATGCTGGAGCCTGCCTGGCACGAGGCGCGGCGCAGGCGCCTGCGCAGCAGGCCTTTCCCTGCCGCATGGCGTGCCATTCTGCGCCGCCGCGTACCCCTATTTGCGCGCCTGCCGGCCCGGCTGCAGCTGCGCCTCAAGCAGGACATGCTGGTCTTTCTGGCGGAGAAGCCGTTTGTCGGCTGTGCGGGCCTGCAGGTCAAGGATGAGATGCGTGTCACCGTGGCGGCGCTGGCCTGCATGCCGCTCCTGGGCGCGCGCCGTGGTTACTACCCCAAGCTGCACCGCATCCTGCTGTACCCCGATGCCTTTGTAGCGGATCAGATGCAATCAGGTGCAGGCGGTGTGCAGCACACCGGTGGCCGCGTGCTGCTGGGTGAGAGCTGGGCGCGGGGCCAGGTGATCCTGTCCTGGGCCGATGTGCTGCAGGGGGCGGCCGATCCACACGACGGCAGCAATGTGGTGATCCACGAGTTTGCCCACCAGCTGGACCAGATCAAGGGCTATGCCAGCGGTGCGCCACCATTGCGTGGCCGCCTTGCCTACCGCCGCTGGTCAGAGCGCATGCAAAGTGCTTTTGATACCCTGCGCCTGCGTCTGGAGCAAGGCGAGGAAGACCTGTTGGGCAGCTATGCCGCCACCGACCCGGCCGAATTCTTTGCGGTCTGCAGCGAAGTCTTTTTTGAGCGCGCAGCCGAGCTCAACCAACGCTATCCGCAACTGTTCACCGAGCTGTGCGGCTTCTACCGTATCAACCCGCTGAGCTGGAATTAGCGCCCGGGCTGCTGGGCTGGGGCCAATACAGCTTGGGGTCCCTGGGAATCTCGCGCGAGCGGCCCTGCTCGTCGATGGCCACATAGGTCAGCAGCGCCTCAGTCACCTTGGCGTATTCACCCTGCTTGAAATGGCGCTCGGCATAGACCTCGATCTTCACCGTGATGGAGCTGCGCCCGATGCGCACCACCTTGGAGAAAAAGCTCAGGATGTCACCCACCCGCACCGGTTGCTTGAACACAAACTCATTGACGGCCACCGTGGCCATGCGGCCCTTGATGTAGCGTCCCGGCATGACCGAGCCCGCCAGGTCCACCTGGGCCATGACCCAGCCGCCAAAGATGTCGCCATTGGGGTTGCAGTCGCCGGGCATGGGTATGACCTTCAGCACCAGCTCCTGGTCGGTAGGCAATGCGAGTGCGGCGCTGCTGGAATTTCGGGACATAGGCACAATCCTTGGGGTTTAACAAATATGAATTGTGCTTCATGCGATCTTCTGGCTCCGTAGCGTCTGCGTCCACCCCGCCTTCTGCCAGTGCCCGTCCGGCCCGGCCTTCTTCTGACTGGGGCACGCTAAGGCGCCTGTTTCCCTACCTGTGGGCCTACAAGTGGCGGGTGCTGGCCGCACTGTCCTTCATGGTGGGCGCCAAGATGGCCAATGTGGGTGTGCCCGTGGTGCTCAAGAAGCTGGTCGATGCCATGACCATCAAGCCCGGCGAGCCTGCCGCCATGCTGGTGGTGCCGGTGGCGCTGCTGCTGGGCTATGCCGCGCTGCGGCTGTCAACCTCTCTCTTTACCGAGCTGCGCGAGCTGGTGTTCGCCAAGGCCACCGAAGGTGCGGCGCGCAGCCTGTCGCTGCAGGTGTTTCGGCATCTGCATGCGCTCTCCCTGCGCTTTCATCTGGAGCGCCAGACCGGCGGCATGACGCGCGACATCGAGCGCGGCACCCGCGGCGTGCACTCGCTCATCAGCTATTCGCTCTACAGCATCATCCCCACCCTGATCGAAGTGAGCCTGGTGCTGGGCCTGCTGGCGGTGCAGTTTGACATCTGGTTTGCCTGGATCACCCTGCTGGCGCTGGCCTTCTACATCGCCTTCACCATCACCGTGACCGAATGGCGCACGCAGTACCGCAAGAAGATGAACGAGCTGGACTCCACAGCCAGCAGCCGTGCCATCGACTCGCTGCTGAACTACGAGACCGTGAAGTACTTCAACAACGAGGAGTTCGAGGCCCGGCGCTACGACGAAAACCTGGAGCGCTTTCGCCGTGCCGCCATCAAGAGCCAGACAACCCTTAGCCTGCTCAACACGGGCCAGCAGCTCATCATCGCCATTGCCCTGGTGGCCATGCTGAGCCGCGCCACGCAAGGGGTGGTCGATGGCCGCATGACACTGGGCGACCTGGTGATGGTCAATGCCTTCATGATCCAGCTCTACATCCCGCTCAACTTCCTGGGCGTGATCTACCGTGAGATCAAGCAAAGCCTGACCGACCTGGACAAAATGTTCCAGCTGATGGAGCGCGAGCGTGAAATCGCCGATCTGCCCGGTGCCCAGCCCCTGCGCATGCGGGGCGGTGATGCCAGCGTGCGCTTCGAACACGTTACGTTTTCATACGACGTCGCAGCCAGCGCCGGCACCGCAGGCTCCACGCCGGGGCGCACCATCCTGCATGACATCAGCTTCGAGATACCGGTGGGCAAGACGGTTGCAGTGGTGGGGCCCTCGGGGTCGGGCAAATCCACCCTGGCGCGCCTGCTCTACCGCTTTTACGACGTGCAGCAGGGCCGCATCCTGATCGGTGGTGAGGATATCAAGCAGGTCACCCAGGCCTCGGTGCGCCAGGCCATAGGCATCGTTCCGCAGGACACCGTGCTGTTCAATGACACGGTGGAATACAACATTGCCTATGGCAAGCCCGGCAGCAGCCGGGCGGTGGTGGAGGCTGCCGCCCGGGCGGCCCATATCCACCAGTTCATCAGCTCCACGCCCCTGGGCTACGACACCATGGTGGGCGAGCGCGGCCTCAAGCTCTCCGGCGGTGAAAAGCAGCGGGTGGCGATTGCCCGCACCCTGCTGAAGAACCCGCCCATCCTGATTTTTGACGAGGCCACCTCAGCCCTGGATTCGGCCAACGAGCGCGCCATCCAGGCCGAACTGCAAAGCGTGGCGCAGAACAAGACCACCCTGGTCATCGCCCACCGCCTGTCCACGGTGGTCGATGCCCATGAAATCCTGGTGATGGAAGCCGGCCGCATCATTGAACGCGGCACCCATGCGCAACTCATGGCCTGGGGAGGCCGCTACGCCCAGATGTGGGCGCTGCAGCAAAGTGCGGAGGCGGTGGAAGCCTAGCGGGAACTTGCGCGCCTTAGCGCAGCAGGTTGTGGCGCTGCAGGCGGGAGCGACGGCGGTCGGGGAAGGGCAGGGGGGTTACCGGCTGGTCCCCAGCCAGGGCCGCGGGCCCGGTTTGGGAAATTTCCTGGTCGCCAACACGGCGGCGGAACTTGCGAAAATAGGCCCGCCAGAACGCCGATGCGCTCTGTTTTTGCTGTGAGTCAAATTGGGAGGCCATATGGTGAACACTATCGCATCAAAAAACTGGGCAGTCCTGTCTGAAATGTGATCAAAATGTATTTTACTGTATCAACACGTAATCTGCTTGCGGCTACCCGCTTTCACGCCTAAGACCCCTCCCGCAATGGCAACTTCGCAAAGCACCATGGATTTCCTGCTGGATGTGCTCTCTGACAGCCGGCAGGTGAGTTCCCGCAAGATGTTCGGCGAGTACTGCCTGTATTACGCGGGTCGTCCGGTGGGATTGGTCTGTGACGAGCAACTATTCCTGAAAACCTCGCCCGAGGTGCTGCGCCTGGTGAAAGACCCCAGCTATGGAGCGCCCTTTCCCGGTGCACGGCCCCATCTGCTGGTGGGGCCCGACGACTGGGACGACCGCACCCTGCTGAACCGCCTGGTTCGGGCGGTCTTTGAAAGCCTGCCACCGCCCAAGACGGCTGCTACGGCCCAAAAGACCCCAAGTGCCAAAACAGCCAAGGCGGCCAAAGCGGGCACGGGCGCGACAGCCAAGGGCGTCACCCGGATTGCGGACTTGCCCAACCTGGGCCCCAAGTCGCAGGCCATGCTCGCCACAGCCGGAATTTCCACGCTGGCACAGTTGCGCAAGCTCGGCGCAGTGGCGGCCTATGTGCAGGTGCGCAGCCAAAGCCCGCGCGCCAGCCTGAATCTGCTCTGGGCGCTGGAAGGTGCGCTAAGTGATACGCCCTGGCAGGTGGTGGCGCGGGAGCATCGCACCAGTCTGCTGCTGGCGCTGGAGCAGCACGGTGCGGCAGCCAAGGCGGCCAAGGCAGGCCAGCGCAGCACACCTTGAGAGAACACTGCAGGATACAAAACCGATGGAAACCAAATGGCTTGAGGACTTTGTCAGCCTGGCAGAAACACGCAGCTTCAGCCGCTCGGCCCAGCTGCGCCATGTGACGCAACCCGCTTTTTCGCGGCGCATCCAGTCGCTGGAGGCCTGGGCCGGCACCGATCTGGTGGACCGCAGTTCCTACCCCACGCGACTCACCCCGGCCGGAGAAACCCTGTACGACCAGTCTTTGGAGGTGCTGCAGTCGCTGCAAAGCACACGGGCCATGCTGCGCGGCCATGCCTCGGCCGGGCAGGACTTCATCGAGTTTGCCGTACCCCACACCCTGGCGTTCGGTTTTTTTCCGGCCTGGGTCAGCAGCATGCAGCAGAGCTTTGGTGGCTTCAAGAGCCGCCTCATCGCCTTGAATGTGCACGACGCGGTCATGCGCCTGGTGGAAGGCAGCTGCGACCTGCTGATTGCCTACCACCATCCCTCGCAGCCCTTCCAGTTTGACAGCGCCCGCTATGAAATGGTGAGCCTGGGCGAAGAGGTGGTGGCGCCCTATGCCCGCGCCGATGCCGACGGCCATCCTCTTTTCCAGCTGCCGGGCAAGCAGTCGGCCCCGCTGCCGTACCTGGGCTATGCACCCGGCGCCTACCTGGGCCTGATGGTGGAGCTCATGCTCAAGGAGGCGGGCACTGCCATGCACCTGGAGCGGGTGTACGAGACCGATATGGCCGAGGGCCTCAAGGCCATGGCCCTGGAAGGGCACGGCCTGGCCTTTTTGCCGCAGGGCGCCATCCGCAAGGAGTTGCGCTCCAAAAAGCTGGTGAGCGCCCAGGCGCCCCACATGCCGCCCCTGCAGGTCAAGCTGGAAATCCGGGCCTACCGCGAGCGCACCAATGGCCGGGCCCACAAAGGTGCGGCCCAGGCCCTGTGGCAACACCTGTGTGGAGACCGGACGGCAAGCGCCAAAGTGCAGGGACAATAGCGGCATGCCTACCGCAAGCCCCATCCAAACCCTCACCCTCACCCGCCCGGACGACTGGCACCTGCATGTGCGCGATGGCGCGGCCCTTGGCGCCGTGGTGCCGCATACCGCGGCCCAGTTTGGCCGCGCCGTCATCATGCCCAACCTGAAGCCGCCGGTGACCACCGCGGCCCAGGCCCAGGCCTATGCGCAGCGTATTCGCGCGGCCGTGCCGGCTGGCATGTCCTTTGAGCCGCTGATGACGCTCTACCTCACCGACAACATGGCGCCCGACGAAATCCTGCGCGCCAAGGACGCCGGCGTGGTGGCGGTCAAGCTCTATCCGGCTGGCGCCACCACCAACAGCGATGCCGGCGTGACCGATTTGCGCAAGACCTACAAGACCCTGGAGGCCCTGCAGCGCGCCGGCCTCTTGCTGCTGGTGCACGGCGAGGTGACCTCCAGCGACATCGACCTGTTTGACCGCGAAGCCGTGTTCATTGACACCCAGCTGATCCCCCTGCGGCGTGATTTCCCTGAGCTCAAGATCGTCTTCGAGCACATCACCACCCGGGAAGCCGCGCAGTATGTGCAGTCAGCTGGCGCCCATACCGCAGCCAGCATCACCGCCCACCATCTGCTCTACAACCGCAACGCCGTTTTCAGCGGTGGCATCCGGCCGCACTACTACTGCCTGCCGGTGCTCAAGCGCGAGACCCATCGCCAGGCCCTGGTGCAAGCGGCCACCAGCGGAAGCCCGAAGTTCTTTTTGGGCACCGACAGTGCGCCCCACCCGGCGCACCTGAAAGAACATGCCAGCGGCTGTGCCGGCTGCTACACGGCGCATGCTGCCATGGAGCTGTATGCCCAGGCCTTTGATGCCGCTGGCGCCCTGGACCGGCTGGAAGGATTCGCCAGCTTCCATGGCGCGGATTTCTATGGCCTGCCGCGCAACCAGGGCAGCATCACCCTGCAGCGCCAAAGCTGGACCCCCCCCGAGAGCTATGCCTTTGGTGAGGCCCAACTCAAGCCGCTGGCCGCTGGCGAGCCCCTGGCGTGGCGCATGGTCTAGAGGCGGTTGACTGGGAGGCGCCCTGGCTGCAGCCGTGGCGCGATCCCGGCGAGGCCATTGCGCGCCAGGTCGCTGCAGGCCACAGCGTGGCGGCCGCGCTGAATGCCGCGCACAGGGCCCCCAAACGATTCATTGCCCAGGCCGAGCTGCCGGCAGGGGTGGCCTACGAGCAGCACATTTTTGCCACCGGGTGCGTGCCCACCCGCGACGGCCTGCACGACTTTTTCAATGGCCTGGCCTGGATGCATTTTCCGCAGACCAAAGCCCGCCTCAATGCGCTGCAGGCCCAGCAGATTGCCACCTTGGGCATTCTTCCCGAGCGCGGTCCGGCGCGCGATGCGCTGACCCTGTTCGATGAAAATGCCGCGCTGCTGCAAGCGCCCGATGCGCTTTGGCAGGCGTTGGCCGGCAAAGACTGGCAGGCACTGTTCGGCACGCTGCGGCCCCTGTGGGAGCAGGCCCAGCTGATCCTGTTTGGCCATGCCCTGATCGAGAAACTGGTGGCGCCGCGCAAGTCCATCACCGCCCATGTCTACCGGGTGCAGGCCGGCGCCCACAGCCTGGATGCGATGGATCAATGGCTGGCCCACACGCTGAATGCAGAAAACCTGGCGGCCAAGCCCTTTGCCCACCTGCCGGTGCTGGGCGTGCCAGGCTGGTGGGCGGCCAACGCCGAGCCCGCGTTCTACGACGACCCGGGCGTCTTTCGGGCTCCACGATCCCAGGGCTTGCAAAGGCCGTAGTTTCCCTATGCACTTGGGCGCCGTGATTGAATACGCCCTACCTACCGCAGACTGGCCCAGGGGCTGGCTGCTGCTCAACGATTGAAGAGGAAACCATGAAACGCATTTTCTTGTTCGTACTGACCAATGTGCTGGTGGTTGCCGTGCTGGGCGTGGTGGCCAGCCTACTGGGCGTCAACCGCTTTCTGACCGCCAACGGCCTGAACCTGGGCGCCTTGATGGGCTATGCCCTGGTGATGGGATTTGGCGGTGCCGTGATCTCGCTCCTGATCAGCAAGCCCATGGCCAAGTGGACCTCGGGGGTGCAGCTTATTGAGCAGCCCCGCAATGCCGATGAGGCCTGGATTCTGGAGACGGTGCGCAGGCTCGCAGACCGTGCCGGCATCGGCATGCCCGAGGTCGGCATTTTTGAAGGTGCCCCCAATGCCTTTGCCACCGGTGCCTTTCGCGACTCCGCCCTGGTGGCGGTCTCCACCGGCCTGCTGCAGGGCATGACGCGCGAAGAAGTGGAGGCGGTCATTGGCCACGAGGTAGCGCACATCGCCAATGGCGACATGGTGACCATGACCCTGATCCAGGGCGTGATGAACACCTTTGTGGTGTTCCTCAGCCGCGTCATCGGCTTTGCCGTGGACAGCTTCCTGCGCCGCGGCTCGGACCGCGACAGTGGCCCCGGTATCGGCTACATGCTCACCACCCTGGTGCTGGACATCGTGCTGGGTTTTGCCGCGGCCATGGTGGTGGCCTGGTTCTCGCGCCAGCGCGAATTCCGCGCCGATGCCGGCTCGGCCCAGTTGCTGGGCCGCAAGCAGCCCATGGTCAACGCCCTGGCACGCCTGGGAGGCATGACGCCGGGCGCCTTGCCGCAGAGCATGGCGGCCATGGGCATTGCCGGCGGCATTGGCCAGCTCTTCAGCACCCACCCGCCGATCGAGGCGCGTATCGCAGCCCTGCAGAGCGCGGCCTGATTTATTCTTGCGTCATTCTCTTGAACCCCTGCGAAGGAGCAAATGATGTCTGACACCGCCGCCAAGAAGTTCATGGTCTTTTTCTCCATTCCCTTGGCCACCATGGTGGAATGGCAAAAGACCGACCCGCAAACCCGCGAAGCTGCCGAGAAAACCATGATGCAAGACTGGCAGACCTGGAGTGCCGCGCATGCCGACATGATTCTGGGCACCGAGGTGTGCGGCAAAACCAAGAATGTGCTTGCGGCCGGTGTCAGCGATTCGCGCAACGACTTCGTGGTGTATTCCATGGTGCAGGGCGCCTCGCACGAGGCCGTGGCGCAGGCCTACCAAAGCCATCCGCACCTGCAGATCCCCAACGCCTCCATTCAGGTGATGGAAGTCAAACCCATGGGCTGATGCGCCCGCAGGTGCTTGCGATGCGTGCCTACCGGCCCGCCAGCATGGCCTGCGCCAGCGCCTCGGCCACCCGGATGCCATCAACACCGGCCGACAAGATGCCGCCGGCATAGCTGGCGCCTTCGCCGGCCGGATACAGGCCGGCCACATTGCTGCTTTGCAGGTCTTCGCCACGCGGCATCTTCAGTGGCGAAGAGGTGCGGGTCTCCACACCGGTGAGCACCGCGTCGGCCATGTCAAATCCCCGGATTTTCTTGCCAAACACCGGCAGTGCCTCGCGCAGGGCTGCTATGGCAAAGGGCGGCAGGCTGGGTGCCAGGTCGCCCAGGTGCACGCCGGGCTTGTAGGAGGGCAGCACACTGGCAAAGCTGCGGGAAGGGCGCGCGGCCAGAAAATCGCCCACCAACTGGCCTGGGGCCTCGTAGCTGCTGCCTCCCAGCACGAAAGCGCCGGCCTCCAGCTGGCGCTGCAAGGCTATGCCTGAGAGCGGGTGCGCGGCCTTGGGGTCGTGCACACGCAGGGCTGCGGCTTCCTGTGCATAGCGCTGTCCATCAGCCACACCAAAGGCCTGCACAAAAGCGGCTTCGTCCTGCGGGTAGTCGCTGGGGTCTATGCCCACCACGATGCCGGCATTGGCGTTGCGTTCATTGCGCGAATATTGGCTCATGCCATTGGTGACCACACGGCCGGCTTCGCTGGTGGCCGCCACCACCGTGCCACCCGGGCACATGCAAAAGCTGTAGACCGCACGGCCATTGCTGGCATGGTGCACCAGCTTGTAGTCGGCCGCCCCCAGCATGGGGTGGCCGGCGTGCCGCCCCCAGCGTGCGGCGTCGATCACGCTTTGCGGATGCTCGATGCGAAAGCCCACGGAGAACGGCTTGGCCTGCATGGCCACGCCGCGGGAATGCAGCATGGCAAAGGTGTCGCGCGCGCTGTGGCCCAGGGCCATCACCACATGTTCGGCCTGCAGGTGCTGCACCTGGCCGCTGGCCACATTCAGCACCTGCAGGCCGCTGATGCGTCGGCTTCTGCCGCCAGGGTCTTCGTGACCTGTGTCCTGCAGCGCGATATCCACCACCCGCTGCTCGAAACGCATCTCGCCACCCAGGGCGATGATCTGCTCGCGCAGGCTCTCCACCACCTTGACCAGCTTGAAGGTGCCGATGTGGGGGTGGGCCTCATACAGAATTTCGGCTGGCGCGCCGGCCTTTACAAATTCTTCCATCACCTTGCGGCCCAGGAAGCGCGGGTCCTTGATCTGGCTCCACAGCTTGCCGTCGGAAAAGGTGCCTGCCCCCCCTTCACCGAACTGCACATTGCTCTCGGGGTTGAGGCTGCGCTTGCGCCACAGGCCCCAGGTGTCCTTGGTGCGCTGGCGCACGGTCTTGCCGCGCTCCAGCACAATTGGCTTGAAGCCCATCTGCGCCAGCAGCAGCGCGGCAAACATGCCGCAGGGGCCAAAGCCCACCACCACCGGCCTGCTGCGCAGGTCGGGCGGAGCCTGGGTCAGCAGGCGGTAGGCCATGTCGGGGGTGGGCAGAATGTGCGGCTTGCCGGCGTGCCGGGCCAGCACCAAAGCCTCGTCGGTGTGCAGGCTGACATCCACGATGTAGACCACCACCAGTTCCGCCTTGCGTGCATCAAAGCTGCGCTTGTAGACCTGCAGGCTGGCAATCGCTTGGCTGTCGATCTGCAGGGCCTGGGCGGCCAGCCGGGTCAGGGCGGCAAGCGGATGGGGCACGGGTGCGCGGTCGGCCTCGGTTTCGGCAGGGGCGTCGGCGGCACGGCGCGCGTCCAGCGGGAGGGCGGAGAGCGGAAGTTTGAGTTCAGTCAGGCGAATCATGGCGGGCTCGTGGTGATCAAGCAGGCGCCAATGATACGGGCTGCCCGCCCTGGCCCCTGGCGGCAGCGGGATGCCGCACAGAGCGCTGGACACTAGGCTTGCGCCAGGCCTACCATCGACCCTCCAACACACCTCCAGGGAAGCCTTTGACGACGCTCCATATCGCGGCCCTTTCGTGCCGCGCTTCAATGCCGCTTTTTGCAAGGAAACTGTTATGCACAACCCCATTGCCTGGTTTGAAATCTACGTCGATGACATGGCCCGTGCCCGCACGTTCTACGAGGCCGTGTTCCAGATCAGCATGCAGCCCCTGGACCATGACGGCCCGGACATGCTGGCCTTCCCGTCCTCCATGGAGCATTACGGTGCCGGTGGCGCCCTGGTGCATATGGACGGCTTTCCCGCCGGGCGCAACAGCACCCTGGTGTATTTCGCCTGCGAAGACTGCGCCCTGGAAGAGTCGCGCGTAGAAGCCGCCGGCGGCCGCGTGCACCGCTCCAAGTGGTCCATTGGCCAGTACGGCAACATCTCGCTGGTGATGGACACCGAGGGCAATATGCTGGGCCTGCATTCGCGCTGACGGCGCGATGTGCGCGGTACAAAAAAGGCCGCTGTAGCGGCCTTTTTTGTGGGTGCTTGCCCTCGGTTCAAGTGGGCAGGAAGCCGTCCACCGAGAGGTAGCGCTCGCCGGTGTCGTAGTTGAAACCCAGCACGGTGGAGCCGGGCGCAATGTCGGGCAGCTTTTGCGCAATGGCGGCCAGGGTTGCGCCGCTGGATATGCCCACCAGCAGGCCTTCTTCGCGCGCGCTGCGGCGGGCATATTCGCGGGCCGGCTCGGCCTCCACCTGAATCACGCCGTCCAGCAACTCGGTCATCAGGTTCTTGGGGATGAAGCCCGCACCAATGCCCTGAATGGGGTGGGGCGAGGGGGCTCCACCTGAAATCACCGGTGAGGCGGCGGGCTCCACCGCAAAGACCTTGAGCTGGGGCCAGGCCGCCTTCAGCACCTTGGCCACGCCGCTGAGGTGGCCACCGGTGCCCACGCCGGTGATGATGTAGTCCACGCCACCGGGGAAGTCCTTGAGGATTTCCTGGGCCGTGGTGCGCACGTGCACATCAATATTGGCCGGGTTCTCGAACTGCTGGGGTATCCAGGCGCCGGGTGTCTGCTCGGCCAGTTCCTGGGCCCGGGCGATGGCGCCCTTCATGCCTTTTTCACGCGGTGTGAGGTCGAAGCTGGCGCCATAGGCCAGCATCAGGCGGCGGCGTTCGATGGACATGCTGTCGGGCATGACCAAGATCAATTTATAGCCCTTGACCGCAGCCACCAAGGCCAGGCCCACGCCGGTGTTGCCCGAGGTCGGCTCGATGATGGTGGCACCGGGCTTGAGGGCGCCGCTGGCCTCGGCCGCCTCGACCATGGCCAGCGCAATGCGGTCTTTGATGGAGCCGCCCGGGTTGGCCCGTTCGGACTTCACAAACACCTTGTGCGTGTTGCCGAAGAGGCGGTTGATGCGGATGTGCGGCGTGTTGCCTATGGTCTGCAAAACGTTTTCAAAACTCATGGCGGGCTCCTAGGGGTGGGAAGAATTTTTGTGCCGCCATTGTGGGCCAGTTTTTCAACAGGTTTGGGCATATGGATATGCCATCACCGATAATCGCGGCGTGAAGCCCGCCAGACCACCGCTGGTGCAATCTGGGAAACCAGGCACTGGAGGAACGTCCGGACTGCATAGGGCAGCGTAGCAGCTAACGGCTGTCCACCGACCCGTCGTCCACGCAAGTGGCTGGCGCTAAGGTGAGGATCAGAGCAACAGAGACGAGTCATGGCGGGTTCTGCCTGCCATGGGTGAAACGGGCAATCTCTACGCGCAGCAATACCAAGTAGGCACACGTTGACGGGGCCCCCGGAGTGTGCGGGTAGGTAGCATCGAGCCGCGCGGGCAACCGCCGGCCCAGATTAATGGTGGTCACGCAAGGGGAAACCCTTGTGCACAGAATCCGGCTTATCGGTGGGCTTCACACTTTTTGCTTTCTTTTTGCGGTATGGTTGATCATCTGTCCACATCGTTCAGGAGGCACCATGCGACCCATTTACGCCCTGTTGAAAAACCAAGACGCACCGTGGAGCATCCAGCCCCAGGACAGCGTGTTTGATGCCCTCAAGACCCTGGCCGACCATGATGTGGGTGCCCTGATGGTGATGGACCAGGGCAAGCTGGTGGGCATTCTTTCCGAGCGCGACTACACCCGCAAGATTGCGCTTGTGGGCAAGTCTTCGAAGGACACCAAGGTGGCCGACATCATGACCGCCAAGGTGCTCACCGTGGATGCACACTCGCGCACCGAAGACTGCATGGCCCTGATGAGCCAGAAAAAAATCCGCCACATGCCGGTGGTCGATGGCGACAAGGTGCTGGGCATGATTTCCATTCGCGACATCATGGATGAAATCATTTCCGACCAGGAAGCCACCATCAGCCAGCTGCAGTCGTATATCGCCAGCTGATTACCTGGCGCCTAAAACTTTTCGTGCGCCCCCAGGTAGCGCCACTGGCCTACCGGCAGTTCGCTCAAGGTGACGCGGCCCAGGCGGATGCGGCGCAGGGCCAGCAGCTGCAGGCCCGCCCGCTCACACAGGAAGGCCACCAGCCCCGGGTGTGCGCCCTTGATGGCAAAACGAAGCTTGCTGACCGTGGGCGTGCTGCTGCTGACGCTGCATTTGGCAGGGGGCAGGGGATTGCGCTCGTCGCGCAGCAAGCGGTTGATTTTTTGCAGGGCCTCTTCGCCCAGGGCGCCCGCCACGTCGGCAATCAGCTCATGCTCCATGGCGCCCATGTCTTCACACAGCTTGCGCGTGACGCGCCAGTCCTGGGTAAAGACCAGCAGGCCGCTGGCACCGGTTTCCAGCGGCACATCGGCCTCCAGGTGCAACAGATGGCGTTTGAGCAGGCGCTGCCCTGAGGGGTCGCCGCTGAAGTGGCTGGCGCTGCCCAGCAGGCTGCGCGCGCTGGGCGGACGTGGTTTGGCGGCCTTGCCGCCAGGCATGCGCGGGGCTCCCGGTGCAGCGCGGGGCCTGCCTTCACGGCCTTCTGGTTCGTCCTCTGCATCTTCCTCCACGCCATCCAGCCAGCCTGACGGCTTGTGCAGGATCAGGGTGACATCGGGCAGGTTCAGCAAGGTTGCTGCCGGGTCCAGCGTCACCTGCTGCTGCTGCACGCGAAAGGGCGGGTCTTCCACCACCACGCCGTCGACCATGACCCAGCCACCCTCGATGTATTTTTCGGCTTCGCTGCGGGAGCAGCCCTTCAGCTGCATCACGCGTTTGGACAGGCGCTCACCAGCGGGCTCGGATGTCGCAGGCGATCGCAGCTCCTTGCTTGCTGCCGGCTTGGCTGTGGCGGCAGCCGGTCTGCGGTCAACGCTGCGCGGGCGCTGGCGCGGCTTGGGGCCGCTGGGTGGGGCCCCTTCGGGGCGGGCGGCGCGCTGGAAGGTACTCATGCGCTGCCGGCTTCATGGGGCAGGGACTGCAGCTCCTGCAGGTGCTGCACATGGGCCAGCAGGGAGCGGCGCGCCACCGGCCAGATGCGCGGGTCCACATCGTCATAAGCCAGGGGCAGCCACTGGTCCGGGCTGCCCTGCGGGTTGGCGTGGATAACACGGGCGATCTTGGCCTCGCGCTGCAGCCGGTGTTCCTTGAGGCTGGCAATGGCCGCCAGCGGCTCGGGCAGCACATGGCCGTGGGCCGGCAGGATGTACTCCACCTGCCAGGCGTGGCAGGCCTGGCTTAGCGTATCCAGCGAGGCCAGGTAGTGGCCCATGTGGCCGTCGGGCGGGTCAATGACGGTGGTGCTGCCATTCAGGATGTGGTCGCCCGAGAACAGCAGACCGTCTTCTTCCAGCAGCAGGCAGATGTGGTTGGCCGCATGGCCGGGGGTGTGAATCACCTGCAGGCTGTGGCGCACCTGTCCGTCGGGCCCGCGCAGCTGCAAGACTTCGCCCGGGTTCAGGGCCCGCTCGGGGATGAAGGCGCTGGCGGCACGGGCGCTGGGTGCCGAGGGCAGACCCAGAATGGGCGGCGGTTCAGCACCCGCCTGGGGGCACAGCGCCTGCAGGGGCTGGGCACCCGGGGAGTGGTCGGGATGGGAGTGGGTGCAGACAATCATGCGCAGATTGCCGCCGCGCCCGTCGGCGTGGCGTGCCGCCTGCCACAGGCGCTGCAGATGGTCCTGGTCGGCCGGGCCGGGGTCGATGGCAATGAAGCCGGTCAGGGGTTCACCCACCAGATAGCTGTTGGTGCCGGGGCCGGTCATCACGCCCGGGTTGGGTGCTGTCAGCCGCATCACGTTTTTCAGCAGGTCCACCGGGGCCAGGGTTTGCCATTCGGTGGGCGGCGGCATGGGGCCGAACTCGGCCTGGAGGATTTGCGAAGGTCTTGGCATACGGGCCATTTTGCAACCAAACCGTTGCCGGACCCCGTTCGCACCCTGGGCAGGGCGCGCGGGCTGGGCGGATAATTGAGCGCATGCGAATTCCGTTTACCAAAATGCAGGGCGCCGGCAACGATTTTGTGGTGCTCGATGAGACCCGCGGCTCGCTGGGCCTTGGTGCTGCGCACTACCGTTTCCTGGGCGACCGCCACTTTGGCGTGGGGGCTGACCAGATCCTCACTGTGCGCCCCTCGCCCGCCCCCGGCATCGACTTTGAATACATCATCCACAACGCCGACGGCCAGGAGGTGGAGCAGTGCGGCAACGGCGCGCGCTGCTTCGCCCGCTTTGTGCACGATACAGGGCTTTCGAGCAAGCGCACGCTCAAGGTCAAGACGCAGCGTGGTGTGATCACCCCCGAGCTCACCCATGACGGCCGCGTCACCGTGGACATGGGCGCGCCCCGCTTTGATCCCCAGGAGCTGCCTTTTGACGTCAGCGGCTTGCAGCTGCAGCCCCAGGGCAGCTGGGGCCTGTGGCCGCTGTTGCCGGTGGGCGCTGCGGCCGAGGTGGGGCTGGCCGCAGTATCCATGGGCAACCCGCATGCGGTGCTGCTGGTGGAGGATGCAGACCGCGCGCCGGTGGAGACGCTCGGGCCGCAGGTCCAGACCAATCCGCGTTTCAGCCAGGGTGTGAATGTGGGCTTTCTGCAGGTGCAAAGCCGCAATGGGGTGCGGCTGCGGGTGTATGAGCGCGGGGTGGGTGAAACGCTGGCCTGCGGCACCGGTGCCTGCGCCGCGGTGGTGGCCGGCATTCGCCTGGGGCTGCTGGACGGACGCGTGGATGTGCACACCCGCGGTGGCGTGCTCACCATTGCCTGGGCCGGGGGGGATGCGCCGGTGCTGATGACCGGGCCGGCCGTCACCGTGTTTCGCGGCGAAATCGAGCTGCCCGCGCAGCTGGACGCCGTCTTGGCGGCCTAAGCCCGCTGCGACTCGCCTGCAGGGCTGTATCTTTTTTCTTAACCAGACAGGGCTTTCATGAGCAACCTTACGAACTCGGCACTGGCCAATCCCATTACCGAAGACGATATTGCCAACTACCTGGCCAACACACCGGATTTTTTCCACCGCCATGCCGAGCTGCTGGCCAGCGTGCAGCTGGGCAGTCCGCACGGCCACCGCGCCGTGAGCCTGCAGGAGCGCCAGGCCGAGATGCTGCGCGAGAAGATCAAGCTCCTGGAGCAGCGCATCATGGAAATGGTGCGCCATGGCAACGACAACGTGATCCTCTCCAACAAGATCCTGCGCTGGGCCGGCCACCTGCTGCAAGGCAGCGAGCTGCGCCAGCTGCCCCAGCAACTGGCCATCGACATCGAGCAGCAGTTTGCCGTGCCCCAGGTGGGCCTGCGCCTGTGGGACGTGGCCGCTGAATACGCGGACCAGCCCTATGCCCAGGGCGTCAGTGAAGACCTGAAGCTGTTTGCCTCATCGCTAAGCGAACCATTCTGCGGCCTCAATACCGGCTTCGAGTCGGTCAACTGGCTGGCCGAACCCCAGGCCATCACCTCCCTGGCGCTCATTCCCCTGCGCCTGGGCCCCAGCGGCGCCAGCGCGCCGGCCTTTGGACTCCTGGTGCTGGCCTCCGGAGATGCCCAGCGCTTTACCAGCGGCATGGGCACCGACTTTTTGGCACGCATCGGCGAGCTGGCCAGCGCTGCGCTTTCGCGCCTGCGCTGAAGCGGTCCACCATGGCTGCAGGCGCCGGCGTGCAAGCGCTGCCAGCAGACACGGCAGGCGCCGGCGTGCCACCGCTGGTGCAGCAGTACCTGGACCATGTGCGCGTGGAGAAGCGCCTGGCGCCACGCACGCTCATTCTGTATGGGTTGGACTTGCAGAAGCTCTGCCACTTTGCCGGACAGGCCGGGGTTGACTTGCTGGAGGTGCGCAATGTGCACATCCGCCGCTGGGTGGCGCAGATGCACAGCGGCGGGCGCAGCGGACGGGGCATTGCCTTGATTCTCTCGGGCTGGCGCGGCTTCTACACCTGGCTGGGCCGCTCGGGCCAGGTGGCCAGCAACCCGGTGCAGGATGTGCGCGCCCCCAAGCCGGGCAAACCATTGCCCAAGGCCTTGGGCGTGGACGACGCCGTGCAGCTGGCCGATTTCCAGGGCGAGGATGATGCCTGGCTGGAAGCGCGTGATGCTGCCATGGTAGAGCTGCTGTATGGCAGCGGCCTGCGCGTGGGGGAACTGGTGGGCCTGGATGTGCAGGCCAGCAGCGGCGCACGTGGCTGGGTCGACCTGCAGGCGGCCGAGGCCCATGTGCTGGGCAAGGGCAGCAAGCGCCGCACCGTGCCGATGGGCCGCGCCGCCCTGGCGGCTCTCACCCGCTGGCTGGCCCTGCGCGGTCCCATCGGCACGTCGGCTGGCGCGCCGGTGCCCGCAAGCCAGGCAGATTCCGCCCGTGCCCTGTTCCTGGGCCGCAATGAGACGCGCCTGACGGCTCAGTCGGTCTGGCAGCGCCTGCGCCGGCGCAGCCTGCAGGCAGGCCTGGCCAGCCCGGTGCATCCGCACATGCTGCGCCATTCTTTTGCCAGCCATGTGCTGCAAAGCAGCGGCGACCTGCGCGCCGTGCAAGAGCTGCTGGGGCATGCCAACATCAGTACCACCCAGGTCTACACGCGCCTGGACTTCCACCATCTGGCCAAGGCCTACGACGCGGCCCACCCCCGGGCCCGCAGCAAGCGCAAATCCTGAAATGCCTGGGCGCCTCTTGGCCGAAACTTGAGCGGCGCTGGGCCGCCCCGAGCCGCGAGGGCCCCCTTTGGGGGGCAGCGAGCTACACGAAGTGAGCGAGCGTGGGGGCGCTATCTTGGGGCGGCGACAATAGGGCCCATGAAAACGATTCGCCTGCGCGCCGGAAAAGAGCGCTCCCTCCTGCGTTGCCACCCCTGGATTTTTGAGTCGGCCATTGCCAAGGGCGGTGGCGACAGCGGCGAGACGGTACGCGTGGAGTCCGATCAGGGCCAGTTTCTGGCCTGGGCGGCATTCAGCCCCAGCTCCAAGATCCGGGCCCGTGCCTGGAGCTTTGATGAAAAGGAACGCATTGACGCTGCCTTTTTTCCGGCCCGCATTGCCCGAGCGGTGCAAGCCCGCAGCCGCCTGGACATCCAGAGCGATGGCATGCGCCTGGTGCACGGCGAGTCCGACGGTCTGCCCGGACTGATCGTGGACCGCTACGGCGACACCCTGGTGGCGCAGTTCACCTCGGCGGGCGTTGAGCGCTGGCGCGACGCGATTGCCCAGGCCTTGCTGGCTGAAACAGGCCTGGACCGTCTTTATGAAAGGTCGGACGCCAGCAGCCGCAGCCTGGAAGGCCTGGCCGAGCGCACCGGCTGGCTGCGCGGCGAAGGCCCCACCGCGCTGGTGCTGCAGGAGCATGACTGGAAGCTGCATCTCAACATCGCCACCGGCCACAAGACCGGCTTCTATCTGGACCAGCGCGACAGCCGCGCCCGCTTTGCCAGCTACACCCGACGCCTGCAGTTCCAGCGCGTGCTCAACTGCTTTTGCTACACCGGTGGCTTCAGTGTGGCGGCACTGAGTGCCGGGGCCGGCCATGTCACCTCCATCGACTCCAGCGCCCTGGCCCTGGAAACCGGGGCGGCCAATGTGGCGCTCAACGGCCTGGATGCGGCGCGCGCCACCTGGATGGACGCCGATGTGAACGCCGCCCTGCGCAAGTTCGGCGCGGAAGGCCGCAGCTTCGATGCCATCATCCTGGACCCGCCCAAGTTCGCCCCCACCGTGGCCCATGCCGAGCGCGCGGCCCGCGCCTACAAGGACATCAATCGCCTGGCCTTCAAGTTGCTGGAGCCCGGCGGTGTGCTGTTTACCTATTCCTGCTCGGGCGGCATCAGTGCCGACCTGTTCCACAAGATCGTGGCCGGTGCCGGCGCCGATGCGGGCGTGGATGGCTTCATCACCGAGCGCATGGGTGGCGCGCCCGACCATCCCATGACCCTGGCTTTTCCCGAAGGGGAATACCTCAAGGGCCTGGTGGTGATGAAGCGCTAGAACCTGGGCCCCAGGGCCGGGTATCTGGCCCTTGAATTGCTCGCTAAACTCCTCAATTGCTGACTTTTAGGCTGTTCCATGTCGCTTATCCCCGCAACCATACTCACCGGATTCCTGGGTTCCGGAAAGACCACCCTGCTCAAACGCGTGCTGGCCGAGGCCCATGGCCAGAAAATCGCCGTCATCGAAAATGAATTCGGCGAAGAAAACATCGACAGTGACATCCTGGTGACCGATACCCAGGAGCAGATCATCCAGATGAGCAACGGCTGCATCTGCTGCACCATTCGCGAAGACCTGCGCTCCACCCTGCGCGACCTGGCCGAGAAAAAGCGCAAGGGTGAGCTCGACTTTGAACGCGTGGTGATAGAGACCACCGGTGTGGCTGACCCCGGCCCGGTAGCCCAGACCTTTTTCATGGACGACGAGGTGGCCGAGTCGTACTTGCTGGATTCCATCCTGACGCTGGTGGATGCCAAGCACGCCGAGCAGCAGCTCAATGACCGCCAGGAGGCGCGCCGCCAGGTGGGCTTTGCCGACCAGATTTTCATCAGCAAGTCAGACCTGGTTGCCCAGGATGAAGTGGATGCGCTGATGCACCGCCTCAAGCACATGAACCCGCGCGCTCCCCAGCGCGCCGTGCACTTTGGTGAAGTGGGCCTGAATGAGGTGTTTGACCTGCGCGGCTTCAATCTCAATGCCAAGCTCGACATCGACCCGGACTTCCTCAAGGAAGACGACCACCATGACCATCACGGCCACGACCACGGCCACGACCATGATCACCATGACCATGCGCCCGGCGAGGTGTGCAACCATCCCTCCCATGCCCACGGCCATGGCCACCACCATCACCACGACGATGATGTGAAGAGCTTTGTGTTCAAGTCCGAGCGCGCCTTTGACCCGGCCAAGCTCGAAGACTTCCTGGGCGCCATCGTCAATGTGTATGGACCGCGCATGCTGCGCTACAAGGGCGTGCTGCACATGACAGGCACCGACCGCAAGGTGATTTTCCAGGGCGTGCACCAGCTCATGGGCAGCGACCTGGGTCCGGCCTGGGCCGAAGGCGAGGTGCGCAACAGCAAGATGGTCTTCATTGGCATCGATCTGCCCAAAGATATTTTGTTGCAGGGCCTGGAGCAATCTCTGGTCTAGACGGTGTTTAATGGTGCAGTGCACTGCCAGGAAAAGGCAGAGGATTTTTGAAAAGGCTGAGCCATGGCAGGGAGTTCAATGTTTGTATCGATTTTGCAACTCATGGGATTTCCCCCATCGGAACCTGTAAACTCGCGCGCCGGAGAAAGTCCGCAGGAAAAGCCGTCAAAAGCGTCCCCAAAGGCCCCTAGCAAGCCAGATAACAAGCCGGCAAGTTCCACCAGGAGAGACCACGTGAATGCGAAATCCGGGAAAGCCCCCACCAAGCCCGCAGCTGCCGAGGTGAAGGCCAAGAGCGCTGCCAAATCGGTTTCCGTTCCTGTGAAGGCTGCCGCCAAGGCCGCGGCCAAGACCCTTGCCAAACCTGCTGCAAAGGCGCCGCCCAAGCCCGCCGTCAAGGCTGCGGCCAAACCCGCCGCCAAGCCGCCAGCCAAGGCCGCCGCTGCAGCGCCCGCCAAACCCGCTGCCAAAGCAGCTGCAAAAACCGCTGCCAAGGTGGTTGCCAAGCCGGCTGCCAAAGTGGCAGTCAAGGCCCCGGCCAAAGCCAAAGCCGCTGCCCCGACGGCTGCGCCCGTAGCGGCCAAACCTGCCAAGGCCAGCGCTGCGCCGACTGCTTCCAAGGCGGCGGTTGTCAGCAAAGTCCTGGCCAAACCGGTAGCGCTTGAAAGAGTATCGGCCCCCATGAGCCCCGCTGCGACCAAGCCCGCGCCTGTGCCCGCCGCGTTGGCCACACCGGTGGTCGCCCAGAAAGGCGGACGTCCGTCTTCGCGCCTCGCCCAGTTGACCGTTCCGTCCATGGCCCAGGCCGTTGCTTCCACGGCGGCCAAGGCCAGTTACAGTCAGTCCCTTCCTACACCCGTCATCGTGCCTGCCTTGCCCTCGTCCATCAAAAAAGATCCCAAACTCGCCAACAACTGGAAAACCAAGTCGGTGGCTGAACTCAGCGACGCCGACCTGATGGCCATGCCAGACTCGGAGTACATGAACGACGTCCAGCTGGCTGCCTTCCGTCTCAAGCTGATCGAGCTCAAGCAGGGCATTCTCAACAGCGCCGGTGAAACCACCGAGCACCTGCGGGAAGACACCTCGGTGGTGCCTGACCCCGCCGACCGCGCCACCATCGAAGAAGAGCACGCGCTGGAGCTTCGTACCCGCGACCGCGAGCGCAAGCTGCTCAAGAAAATCGAGCAGTCGATTGCCCGCATCGATGCCGGCGACTACGGCTACTGCGATGAAACCGGTGAGCCCATCGGCGTGGGCCGTCTGCTGGCCCGGCCCACGGCCACGCTGTCGCTGGAAGCCCAGCAGCGGCGCGAGCTCAAGCAAAAAATGTTCGGCGACTGATTCGCAAGACTGCAGTTTCTTTCAGCGTCCGCGCTTCCAACATGGCCACCAAAGACGATAAGCCCGGGCTGCTGTCCAAGGTGGCCATGTTCGTGCGCAACCCGACCCAGGACTGGTCGGAGCTTGACCAGCCCAATGACCCTGACGGCGGGGGCTATGACAAGCAGGCGCTCAAGGCCATGATCGAGCGCAAGCGGCAAAACGATTTTGTGCGCAAGCGCGAGTTCGACCAGCTGCGCAAGCTGCGTGACCGCGACCCGGGTGCCATCGCCAGCATGGCGCGCCAGTCCTTCTTCCAGAACAGCATGCCCAGTGACATGGGGGTGCGGGCCGACACCATCAAGAAAATCGATGAGATCGAGGCGCAGATGTCGCGCCAATGGTGGAAGAGCAAGAACGGCGCCCTGCCGCCGCAGCAAAGCGCGGTGCCCAGTCCGCATCTGGAAGCCACGGTGCCGCCACCCGATCTGTCCCAGTCGGAATTGCAGCCCAGCGATTCGGCCCTGTCGGCCCCGTTTGCGGCCACCGAGCCGGTGTCGCTGCGCCGGTCCCAGCCGGGCGATATTGCCGACGAGTTCATACCCACGCAGATGGCCTCCGACATGGCCTCGGTGCCGGGCGATGCGCTGCCCAAGTCGGGCCGGGAGGGAGCCGAAGATCGCTTTTCCACCTCCCGCCTGTTCGCCGTGGAGTCCGATCCCGAGCTGGAGGAGGGCGCCATCCGCTTTGCCAACAGCGATGATGCGGGCGCCGAAAGCAGCCTTTTGGCAGCCCTGCGGGGCAACGCGGCTGCCGCGCCGGTGTCGCGGGCCTGGGCCGCCGCCTTGCTGGACCTGTACCGTGTCACCAACAATGCCTCGGCTTTTGAGGCGGCCAGCCGCGAGTTTGCCCTGCAGCTGGAAGGCGCAAGGCCAGTGTGGTTTGCCCTCGGCGAGCCGCTGCCGCAGGGAGGCGAGGCTGCGCAGGCCGCATCCCACCCGCTGTGGACCTGCCCGCCGGTGCTGGAGGCGGCCGATCTGCAGGTGCTGCGCCTGCTGATGGAGCAGCGCCCCATGCCTTGGTACCTGCGCTGGGGCGCCCTGGAACAGATTGCGCCTGATGCCATCGCCCTGCTCGATGCCCTGTTTTCCAGCTTCTGCGACGAGGCCGTCACCTTGCGCCTGGAAGGCGAAGAGCGCCTGGTGCGCGTGTTGCGCAGCCTCACGCCCTCGGGCAACCGCGAGGTATCGCGCAGCAGCTGGCAGCTGCGCCTGAACCTGCTGCGCGCCCTGGGCCTGCAGGACGATTTTGAGCTGGCAGCACTGGACTACTGTGTCACCTACGAGCTGGCGCCGCCGGCCTGGGTGCATCCGCGCTGCCGGGTGGAAAAGGTCAAGGACCCGGCGGCTGCCGAGGTCCAGACCGAATCGCCTTCAGATACCCAGCCGCAGGCGCCGGGCTGGCCTAAGCCGGACGCAGGCCTGGTCTTGCAGGGCCAGATCCTGGGCGACGCCTCGCTCACGCTTTCCGCCCTCAATGCGGCCACGCCCATGCCGGGGCACCCCATGGTGATTTCCTGCCGCGACCTGTTGCGGGTGGATTTTGCCGCCGCGGGCAGCATTCTGAACTGGGTGGCCCTGCGCCAGGCCGAGGGCAACGAGGTGCACTTCCAGGACGTACACCGCCTGGTGGCCGCCTTCTTCAATGTCATAGGCATCAACGAGCACGCCAAGGTGCTGGTGCGCGCCATCTAGCACCCGCCAGCTTCAGACAGCCGCCTTGCATTCCCGGGCGGCGCACCCAGTTGGAAAACACATGGAACAATTTCACGGAACCACCATCATCAGCGTGCGGCGCCAGACGCCTGCGGGCTGGCAGGTTGCCATTGGCGGCGACGGCCAGGTCACCCTGGGCAACATCGTGGTCAAGGGCACGGCCCGCAAGGTGCGCAAGCTCTACCACGGACGGGTGCTGGCGGGCTTTGCCGGCGCAACGGCCGATGCCTTCACGCTGTTCGAGCGCTTCGAGGCCAAGCTGGAGAAGCACCAGGGCCAGCTGGTGCGCGCCGCCATCGAGCTGACCAAGGACTGGCGTACCGACCGCGTGCTGCGCCGCCTGGAAGCCATGCTGGCCGTGGCCGACCGGGACGCCTCGCTCATCATCACCGGCAACGGCGATGTGCTGGAGCCCGAGAACGGCATCGTCACCATCGGCTCGGGCGGCGCCTACGCCCAGGCCGCGGCGGTGGCCCTGCTCAAGCACTCGCAGCTGGATGCGGCTTCCATCGTGCGGCAATCGCTGGAGATTGCCGGCGAGCTGTGCATCTACACCAATATGAACCACACCATTGAGACCCTGGACTGAGACAGCACCAGGCAGCAAACCATGACACCCCAGGAAATCGTTGCCGAATTGGACCGGCACATCGTCGGCCAGAGCCAGGCCAAGCGCGCCGTGGCCATTGCCCTGCGCAACCGCTGGCGCCGCCAGCAGGTGGCCGGCAGCCTGCGCGCCGAGATCACGCCCAAGAACATCCTCATGATCGGCCCCACCGGCGTGGGCAAGACCGAGATCGCGCGGCGCCTGGCGCGCCTGGCCGACGCACCCTTCATCAAGGTCGAGGCCACCAAGTTCACCGAGGTCGGCTACGTGGGCAAAGATGTGGATTCCATCATCCGCGACCTGGCCGAGATCGCGGTGAAGCAGACGCGTGAGGCGGCCAAGACCGAGGTGCGCGCACGTGCCGAAGATGCGGCCGAAGAGCGCATCCTGGACATCCTGATTCCCATGCCGCGCAACGACTTTGGCTTCACCTCCGCCGAGCCCACATCCGAGAGCGCGGCGCGCCAGACCTTTCGCAAGAAGCTGCGCGAAGGCAGCTTGGCCGAGCGCGAGATCGAGGTTGAGCTAAGCGCCCCGGCACCGCAGCTGGAGGTGATGGGCCCCTCCGGCATGGAAGAGATGACCGAGCAGTTGCGCGGCCTGTTTGGCCAGATGGGCCAGCACAAGCGCCAGACGCGCAAGCTCAAGATCGCCGAGGCCCAGCGTCTGCTGGCCGATGAAGAGGCGGCCAAGCTGGTCAATGAGGACGACATCAAGAGCCGTGCCCTGCAGATGCTGGAGCAAAACGGCATTGTGTTCATCGACGAGATCGACAAGGTCACCTCGCGCAGCGAGGGCAGTGGCGCCGAAGTTTCGCGCCAGGGCGTGCAGCGCGACCTGCTGCCGCTGGTGGAAGGCACCGCCGTGTCCACCAAGTACGGCATGGTCAAGACCGACCACATCCTGTTCGTGGCCTCGGGCGCTTTTCACCTGAGCAAGCCCAGCGACCTGATTCCCGAGCTGCAGGGGCGATTCCCCATCCGGGTGGAGCTGCAGTCGCTCTCGGTGCAGGATTTTGAGGCCATTCTGACCCAGACCCATGCCTCGCTCACCCGCCAGTACCAGGCCCTGCTGGACACCGAAAAGGTGAGCCTGGAGTTCACCTCCGAGGGCATCACCCGCCTGGCCACCATTGCCTTTGAGGTTAACGAACGCACCGAAGACATCGGTGCGCGCCGACTGGCCACGGTGATGGAGCGCCTGCTCGACGAGGTGAGCTTCGATGCCGCCAGCCTGCGTGGGCAGCGGGTGGAAATCGACGCTGCCTATGTGGACAAGCGCCTGGCTGACCTGAGCCGGGACGAAGATCTGTCGCGCTACATACTGTAGGGCCCCCACGCTTTTCACTGCGTGTATTGCGCTGCCCCCTCAAGGGGGCCCTCGCGGCTTGGGGCTGCCCGGCGCCGCTCAAGGGGCTTGCCGCCGGTTACCGAGCGAAGTCCCACCAACGGTGTGCTTGCAGGGAAAATTGCTTCAAGCATCACATGCAGTACCTGTTCTAAGTACTTAATTTACAACGATTTTTTGCCGGCATCTGACCTGCAGTTTCCGCGCTAAGTCCTTGATTTCATTGGAAATTTTTGTTGCGAGCGTGCTTGCAATAAGGGCTTTTGCTGATACAGTGCAAAAAAGTGGATTTAAGTGGTGAAAAATGCCATTTCTAAGCCATTTTGAATCTGTCTTCCCAAAAAAAGGATCTGCTGTCGTGTTTCAAGGGGCTTCGTCGCTCAGTCTGGATGCCAAAGGTCGGCTCTCTGTGCCGACCCGGCACCGTGACGTCCTGAGCGCGACGGCCGGTGGACAGCTGACCATCACCAAGCACCCGCACGGCTGCCTGATGGTGTTTCC